>Ga0233433_10000010_pt1 | contig 270048 bp, 244 predicted proteins | sample SI_122_August201_5_FD_179868 | JGI IMG/M metagenome (GOLD analysis project Ga0233433, IMG submission 179868) | Seawater microbial communities from Saanich Inlet, British Columbia, Canada - SI_122_August2016_100_MG | ecosystem: Environmental > Aquatic > Marine > Inlet | place: Canada: British...
ACTTCATCAAAAAAATTAAATAGTAGTGAATATTTATCAAGAGTGTGTTTTTTATATAATAATATTATGGCCAACTACTTATGTCGTTTATAAAGATAATGAATATCAAGGTTTTTTGAAAAAATATATTTTAGTCTTTCTTTTTATATCTCAATTTACCTGTTTCAATTCCGATGGCGGTTCTTGCCAATACTGTAAAAATAAGTGCTCCCATTGCCCAAATACCTAAAGTAACTCCAACTTCAATTCTTGTTGGTGTATACTCAGCAATTTTGCCATAAGGTCCAGGAATAAAACCAGGAACGATTAAACCAAACCCTTTTTCTATCCATATCGCTACAAATAATAAACAACATGCAAAATACAGGACTTTTAAATTATTACGAAGTTTGTGAAAAGTTAAGATAACCGTTGCTAAAACATTCATAGAAATTGCGGTCCATATCCAAGGTAATAAAGCTGTTTTACCATCCAAACCAAAGAATAAATAATACGCACTTTCACTATGGTGAGTTGGTGCATAAAACTCTTTAAACAATTCAGAAACCAACATAATTAAATTGATTTGAGCTGCAATAGTTACAACCAATGCAAGCTTTTTAAGTACTTTATTTTCAATTTTAAACTCAGTAAAGGTTCTAATAATTGCTAATACTAAAATGATTAAAGCTGGTCCTGCTGCAAATGCAGAAGCTAAAAACCTTGGGCCTAATAATGCATTATTCCAAAAGGGTCTTGCCTGTAATCCTTGATATAAAAATGCCGTAACCAAATGTATTCCAACTGCCCAAAAAACAGAAATTAAAGCACCTGGTAAATACACACTTTTCTTAGGTTCTTTACCTTGATAATGTCTAAATAATATATAAAGTGGAATACTAATATTGATAAATAGATATCCATTTAAAGCAATTACATCCCAAGTTAACATCGAATTCGGGAAATTAAAAACGCCAATTCCTGGGAACATATGCCATAAAACTGAAGGACCTCCCATATCTGCAACTACAAAAGCCAAACACATAATTAACGCTGCAACCGCTAGGCCTTCACCAATTAAAACTGCTTGTTTAAAATCGATGTCTTTTAGTATATAAGTTGGCATAACTAGCATAACTGCTGCTGCTGCAACACCTACTAAAAAAGTGAAATTAGAAATATACAATCCCCAACTTACTCTATCTGTCATCCCTGTAACACTTAAACCATGTTCTAACTGAATTGAATAACAATACATTCCAATTAACATGATAAATGTTAAAAACGCCATCCATAAATGGTATTTTTTTGTACCATGTGTGATAATATCTAAACTATCTCTTACTAAGCTTTCAAAAACTTTTAATCGTCTCATGTAATTATTTTATATCAACTATCAATTAATCCATATAGTACCAGAACTTAGGTTCTGTTCCTAAATCTTCTTTTAGTCTAAATACTTTTTTATTTTCTAATACCCAACGTATCGTACTTTCTGGGTCTAATAAGTTTCCGAAAACACGTGCACCTGTTGGACAAGCTTCTACACATGCTGGGTTTTTTCCTGCTCTAGAGCGTTGTACACAAAACGTACATTTTTCTACAACTCCCTTTTTACGCATTCTATTTCCTAAATAGTGCTGGTTTTTATTCACCTCTTCTTCTGGAACTTCTGGTTTACTCCAGTTAAATCTACGTCCATCATACGGACATGCAGCCATACAATATCTACAGCCCACACACCAATCGTAATCTACGACAACCAAGCCATCATCTTCTCTCCAAGTTGCTTGTACCGGACATACTTCTATACATGGTGGATTGTCACAATGAAAACACTGTGTTCCCATATAAAAATGTCCTTCTGCGGGAACTTCATGATAATAATTATCATCGGCTTCATTAAAATTGAAACCTTTACCATTATCCATTTCATGGATACGGATATATTCCATTTGTGAATTCCTGTCTTGATTGTTTTCTTCAACACAAGCACTCACACAATCCATATATCCTTGACATTTAGAAATATTAAAAGCATACCCAAACAATACATCTTCTTCTGCGTTTTTAGAGGACATGCTAATGGTTTTTCCAGTACGTAATTGAAACGAGCGCACCAATCTATCTACTGTTCCACTTTTCTCATCATCGGTCATCAATTTATAGTTTCCTTTAAATTGTTCTTCCCAGTCTATTTGTGCTTTTTCTTTATCATCTTTTCCAGTAGTAACACTACATGAAGTAGTCACTGCTCCAGCTCCAATCAACAAACTTGCTGTCAATTTTTTAAACGCAGATCTACGATCCATTTTTACATCAAAAACCTGATCGAAACCATCTTTTTTACGTTCATCACCAATAGAAGCATCTACTGCTGCTTCAAAAAACTCTTCTTCATTTAATTCTTCCTTCTGATGCGAATTACATCCGCCAGAAGTTTTTACACAGCCACAACCACCACTAGAAGAGGGCTGCTTATGTTTACTGTTTAAGTTTAACTTAAACCATTTTTTACTATTATCACTCATGCCTAAGTTATTTACGTTCTTTTATTTTTTGTATATTAAATCTTGCTGGCCATTTGCTCGAAAACGATGGATTATGCGGATTGTGGCAATTTACACAAGTTAACGAAGCTCTTGGAGGCGCCCAGCCACCAATTTGTTTTCCGTGTGCGCCACCTTTCCAATCTTTAAATTGTTTGGTATGGCATTGGCTACATAATTTATAACTCTTATTAAAATCAATCTTGGCTCCTGTAAGACTATGTAAGTCGTTCATATTATTACTGCTATGACAGGTAATACAATTCATTGTATTTGCATCTGCATGTTTAATCCTAATATTCCAGTGTGCCTTTTTTAAGTCTTTGCTTTGCATCTGTTTTAGAGGTTTTGTGTGACACTCTATACATGCATATGATTTTATTTTCCCTTTGCGTTCTGGTATTAAAAATGATTGACCATCTTCAGATATTTTAATCAAATCAATATCTCCAAAAAAGGCTTCAGAGGAAACCGAAACTCCTTTGTAGTTTTTGCTTTTCGCTTCTATTTTATCAGTAATACTATGGTATTCATCTTCCTTATGCTTACATGAAAATGATATAAAGATCACAAGTAAACACAATACAAATTGTCTAATTTTAAAACTCTTAATCATATTTATTATTTCTTATAAAAGTTCCTATATCCTTAATTTCTTTATTGTTTATCACATGACATTGTCTACAGTTAATTCGCTCTGGATGTGATACTCTAATTTCTTTTGGAGCACTAGGTCCAGCATGACAAGACAAGCAGTTTTCTCGCATTTGAATTTGATGCGGAATTACCGGCGGACTTCCTTTTAAAGCATTGTTCACTCCAGCTTTTGGAGCTGTTAACTTTGGAAAGTTTGTCCCTATAAAAAGCGAATTTGTTTTTTGTGGAACGTGACATTGTCTACAATTCACCATTTCTGGATGCGGTGTTACCGGTGCATATGCTTTAAGTTTTTCAGCATAACCTCCATTTTCATGACATTTTAAACACGAGTTTTCTCCCATGTTTCTATCCTTCTTTACTTCGTGAGGAATACTTGGAGGTGCTCCATGATAAGCTCTATTATTATAATAGGTTTTTAGACTTCTTTCATGATTTTTATCAATCGGCATATTTGCATATTCTAATGCGTAACCGGAACGTTTAAAAACACCTGTTTCTGATGGAATTATAGGAATAGGTCTGTTATTTTCAATCGGAATATATGCTTCTTCTCTTCCTGTTTGATAACTATAATTCCATATCGCAATAAAAGCAATGAATAGAATTACAAATAGTGATATGATACCGAGTCGCTTTCTCATAATTTATGCTTTTTCTGCTTTAACAGCACATTTTTTATAATCTGGCTGTTTAGATATTGGACAAAAAGCATCTAAAGTAAGGTCGTTAATTAACATGTTCTCATCAAAGAAAGGAACAAAAACCTGCATTGGTGCCGGAACACCTCTTTCATTTACGGCTGCAGGTAAAATCATTTCTCCTCTTCTAGTGGTTAATCTTACGTTATCTCCTGTTTTGATTTGCATGCGTTTTGCATCATTCGGGTTTAGCTCTACATAACCATGCGGCATCGCTTTGTGCAATACAGGAATTCTTCTTGTCATAGATCCAGTGTGCCAATGCTCAATTACACGACCAGTACATAACCAGTATGGGTATTCTGTATCCGGCTCTTCTGGAGCAGGTTCATAAGGACGTTGCCAAATAATTGCTTTTCCATCTTTTTTTCCGTAAAAATGGAATTCTTCTCCATTAGAACATGCGGGATCGTACTTTGCATTAAAACGCCATTGTGTAGATTTTCCATCTACATAAGGCCATTGTGCTCCTGGTTGAGATTTCAACACTTCTAAAGGTGCCATCGCATGTTTTTTCCCTTCGTGATGTCTTCTATATTCGTTATAAATTTCTTCAATATGTGTTTCTTCTTTATAATAGAATTGTTTTTCAAATCCCATACGTTTGGCAACTTCAATTAACTGCCAAGTATCACTCATTGCTTCACCTGGAGGATTTACCATTTGCTCAAAATATTGAGTTCTACGTTCCGAATTCCCATACATACCTTCACGTTCTACCCACATTGCAGATGGTAAAATTACATCGGCAATATCTGTTGTTGGTGTTGGATAAATATCAGAAACTACAATAAAACGTCCTTCTTTTTTAGTTGCGTCTCTATAGCGTTTTAATTTTGGCATGGTTACCATAGGATTGGTTACCTGAATCCACATAAACTTAATATCTCCTCGGTCTAATGCTCTAAACATTTCAACAGTATGATACGTTGGTTTTGGGTCAATATTTTCTACTGGAACATCCCAAATTTTAGCAGCTAACTCACGATGTTTTTTATTCATAACAACTCCATGAGGCAGCTTGTGTGTTAATGTTCCTACTTCTCTTACAGTTCCACAAGCAGAAGGTTGTCCTGTTAATGAGAAAGGGCTGTTACCAGGTGTAGAAATTTTACCTGTCAATAAATGAATATTATAAATTAAGTTATTTATCCAAGTACCACGTGTATGTTGGTTTGGTCCCATACACCATAAAGACATTATTTTTTTATTTGGATCTCCATAATAAGAGGCCATATATTTTATGTCTTTAGCAGATATACCTGATATTTTTTCTACTTTCTCAGGTGAATAATCTTCTAAAAATTCTTTGTACTGCTCAAAACTAATTTCTTCTGGTTTATCAGTAAATTTATATTTATCCTCTAAACCGTAGCCCATATTTGTAATCCCTTTTTTGATATTACAATGTTTTTCTACAAAGGATTTATTTACCCAACCGTTTTTAATAATTTCATAACAAATAGCATTTGCAACTGCTAAATCTGTTTGTGGTAAAAACAAAATAGACTTATCAGCAGCCATACTTGTTCTCGTTGTTCTAGTAGCAAAGTCAATAATTTTAACTCCGCGTTTTAAACGTTGGTCTAACATTCTAGAAAATAAAACTGGATGCATTTCTGCCATATTATTTCCCCATAAAACAAAAACATCTGCATGGTCTATATCTTCATAACATCCCATTGGCTCATCAATACCAAAAGAAGTTAAAAACCCTGTTACAGCACTTGCCATACATAAACGTGCATTGGCTTCAACATTGTTTGTTCCGATACAACCTTTAAATAGTTTTGAAGCTACGTAACCATCTGGAATTGTCCATTGTCCAGAACCATAAATAGACACAGAATCTTTTCCGTGATCTTTAATAGTTTCTTTCATTTTTGAAGCAATCAAATCCAATGCTTCCTTCATAGATGTTTCTACGTACTTACCATTTTTCTTTACCAGAGCTTTTGTCAAGCGATCTTTGCCATACATTGCCATTACAGAATGATATCCTTTTACACAACACAAGCCTTTATTTACAGATGACTTTGGATCTCCTTTTACTGCTACAGCTTTTCCTTCTTCAATTCCAACTAGCACACCACAACCTACGCCACAAAAACGACAAGGTGCTTTTTTCCAATCTAAATTCCCTCCTTTAGGTAACTTTTGCTCTTGCTCGCTTGCGAACATAACTCCTGGGAACATGGTTGCTGCAGCTGTCATTGCAGACATAATTGCCATTTTCTTTATAAAACTTCTTCTATTGGTCACTGAAGTGTACATAGTCTAATTTTTTATTGGTGTGTTAAATCCAGAAACCATTGCAAGTAATTTTAAACTAGTTATGGCCTCTAATTGTTCTTTAATAATATCCTCTTCTGCTTTACTATCTGTATCTGTTACTACAATGAGTACTTCTTTATTTTCTGCGGGGATTACTTCACAGTTTTTTAAGGCTGATAGTTCTTGAATTAGTGTTTCCTTTTGCCCATTGTGTGGGTGAGCTAAATAACTTTTGATTGGCATAAAATTCTTGGTTAACTGTCCACAAATTTATAAATTTATAAATATCATCGACATGATTTTTATCATAGTATCTGAAAGAATCATTTAACAATTATCTGAATAGCTTTTTGGGTTGTGTGATAGATTAAACAAGCACGCTATACAACAATCTAAGAAACTTATAAAATCAACTGTCTTCAGTTCCATTTCAGAGGTTCTTCTATGCCAAATTTAAAAGATGCTTCTGCTCCTTTTAGATATGTTTTAAGAGTTCCGCTACTATTACTTGAGTTCATATATTCATTATTGTTTACTGCCGTTAAAAGTGTAGCTAATGCATTATCATAACCTATATAACCTCCTGATGAATAGCCTCCTAATGCTCTACTGTATTTTAATAGTTGAGGGTATCCATTAGTGTTAATTTCTAGTATTTTATTTCTTATCCAATCAATAACCCATCTCTCTCTTGAATCAGTAGGATCGTTTAAAAATGGTTTAATAGTTTTTTTACGTTTCTTCTTTTCAATTCCATTATAGGTTACAACATTATTAGTTCTTATAAATATCTCCTTATCATAGGATTCAAATGCTAATTGAGTTGGGTTGCTTGTAATAGTATCCAGTAATCCATAATCTTTTATGTAAGGATCAATAACTTTTATTAAGGATTTATACCTTCTTTTGAATTCGTCAACGTTCTTACATATTGGTATTTTAATAAGAGCGTGTACGTTTCCTGAGGTTGAATACCATACAGCAACGGTGTGGGTAATTTGTGTAAATATTTCTTTAACCTTCTGAGAGTTGCTACAGTTATCAATATCTATAAAGATTAAGGATGTAAAGGTTTTTATATCTTCGTGTTGCCTTCCATTATTGGATCTAGTTGCATAAACAATTCCTCTTCTATCTGCTTTTTTTTGGTTTATATTATGGGTTCTTATATTCTCAAAGATTTCCTTTAAAGCGATTTCTTTGTTAGTAGTAGCGTATTTATTTTTATATCTATTTAGTATCATTTTTTTATATTTTTTTTGTGTAACATATTATAAGAATTGACAAACTTTTGACACCCTTAAGTCTTGGTCTCACTACTAAAAACTCACTTTTGTCAAAAAATTGATAGTTTTTTAACTCCGTAGCGTATACTCACATTCTGTACTTTACACTCTATATATACTTTTATAATTGTATTATTGACTTTTTGACAAAACAGGTGTAAGAGCAACAAGAGTAAGAGTTTAAGGGCGTCAAAAAAGTGTCAAAAAGTAGTTGATTTGTCAAATAATTCACGCTTAAACAAATAAGGCTTTCCTGTTTTTGTTAGGAAATTTACAGGATGACTAATTTTATACCTCATTGATGATTCAGAGGGTTTAAGTTTCATTTCCTTTTGCAGTACTTGCTTAACATATGCCTTGTCTCTTGCCTTTAAATCTAAAGAATCCACTATGTCTACAGGTGCAAAATAAACCTCCGTTAATTGCTCATCATCATCAAAACAAGTTTGTACTAAGTCCTCAATATCACGTTGCATTGCAGAAATGGAATTTTCCTGAATTAATTTACTAGCCTCTGTCTGAAATTCACTTGGATCAAAGTATAACCTCCCTCTAGAAGGTCTTGCAACAAACTCATTAATTAGATAATAAAGAAAAAATGGTATCTCTTTCTCCAGCTTCTCTTCCATATCATAAACTAATTTTTCTAATGGATCAACCTTTATAACCCAATACCTTGTATTCTCGCCCTCTATAAAAGTTAAAGTCGATTCATTATTACCTGCAAATACAATTTTGAAATAAGCTGATGTAGTATAGGCATCTCGACCTTTTGCCTCAATCCTGATCTGCTTCTCTGTAATGTACATTTTTAGCTTTTGTGCAATTAAGGTTCTGTTTTTACCTTCAGCGTGTTCATCGCTTGTGCAAACCAAAGAATTCGCAAACCCACTATTAAAATTAGTTTTAAAGTCGTGTTCAGATACTGTTGAAACATTCTCCTGAAAGATCATCCGAATAAAGGTTAAGAATGTACTCTTTCCTGTATTTTTCTCTTCAGACACAACCCCTATGAATGGAAGTTTTTGTTTTGGATGATGGTATAAATTCCAGAAATACTCCACTCCCATTAAATACTGCTCCCCAAAGATGTGCCTCAAAAAAGCTTCAATATTAGTCCACTCTCCTTTAATTGGTTCGTGCGTTAACTTCTTATAAACGTTATACTTATCATCTACAATGCTCTTATAGTCGTTATGACTTGGCTCATTAGTAAATCCTATACAATGAGTGATCTCCTTCTTCAGTTTTTGACCGTATTTGGATAGAAGTATTTGGATTGAAGTAGTATGTAGAACCCCTTCTTTTTCTTCTAAATAGTATTTAGTTCCTATTGCTAATAATGGATATTGCAATTCATCTATTGTCGGATTAAGGTCAATAACTCCTTGAGTTTTAACCTTTTTTTGTTTTGGATTTCCCATAAGAAAAGACCAATAATTGAATAAATTTCCGTATATTATACCTGTCTGGGTATTAATAGCTGGTAGTTTACTCTATTGGCTTTTTTATTTTCTATTTTTGACAATTGAGTTTTCCACCTCATCTCTTTTATAATAAACCCTTGAGCCTATTTGATAAGATTGAAGTATTTTCCTTTTTGTGTAGTTGTGTACCGTTGACAGGTCAACAGACAGCATTTTGGAGACCTCATTACGCGTCAAATACGTTGTTGGCTCTATTGGTTGTAGATGTTTTTTAATGTCATCTAATTGAAGTTTTACGCCTTCAATAATCGCGTTTTTCAACTCCTCTGGAGTTACTTGTACAAACTGAATTGTTTTACTCATACTTTATTAATTTTAATTAATACTATGAGTTTACTTGAAGTGCTAAATCTTTTAAGTTTTATAAGTGAAGATTAAAATGTATAATTTTTTTATTACTAAATTTATATATACATTTGTAATAGATGTTGGATTTAGAATGTCGTCGAAAACATTATTATCTAAATTCAATTTACTTACAATACATTAAAGGGTTTGCATTAATTTGTAAACTCTTTTTTACTTTAAATTCGTTGAAAGTAAGTTAAAACAAGTAATAAAAGAAAACAACAAACAAAAGAGATACTTATCAACAACAAAGAATGCTAAGTTACTATTTATCAGCAACTTACTAATATTTGTAAGTATTTGTAAGTATTTGAATATCACCTAAATAGTAATAGTTATCAACAATTATTCTTTTAATGTGCTGATTTTTAATTACTTAACAATCTATTCGAAAAGTGTTTTTGAAAGAGGATAAATCAATTAATTTCCGCTAATTTACAATATATTAATTTTGATTAGATGCGTCTTTAACTATTTTCAAATTACTTTCCTTATTTTCTTTTAATGCTTGTAGCGTGTAGAAATCTGCAATTTGTTGAGCATAATCAAGTGCATTTTTACCAATGTAATTAAGTAGCATTTTTTCTGTACTGTGAGCCGTTATTTGCATAATTAATGTAGTAGGCAATATTCCGTATAAGTTAGTTGCAAACGAACGTCTGCAAACGTGTGAAGATATTAATTTATGTTTAGGGTATTGACCGTCAATTTTACGTTTCTTTTTATCATCGTACAAACTGCCTTTTATCAATTTATCAATTTTTGCCTTTTCGCAAACAGTTTTTATATGCTTGTTGAATTTTTGAATAGATATTCTATAAGGAAGTCCCGTTTCTAAGATTACTTTAGTTGTTTCAAGTACTGGAATAGTAATGTTTTTCCCTGTTTTTTGTTGTTGTAATTCTATAACTTCATAACCGTTTCGAGTTACAAAATCATCTTCGCTGAGGTTTAGCAAGTCGCCACCTCTTTGACCAATATCACAACCCAATAAAAGCCATTTTCGTGCGTTTTTAAGCGCTTCAGTTGTTAGTTTAGCATCTTGTATTGCTTCGAGTTCCTTAGGGTTTAAATACAGTATATTTTCGTTTGTTGGTCTTGTACTGCTAATCTTTTTTAGTTGAGGGCTTACTTCTAGTCCGTCAAGTTCAGCATCATAACAAACAGTCTTTAAATCGGCTATTTTCTTTAAAGCATAACTTTGTTTATAGTTTTCTTTATTTATTAGGTAGAGCAAAAGGTCCTTTGCAAATTTCACATTGACATCTTTAACCTTATATTTTTTTTCTTTTTGATATTTACTTAGGATATTTTTTAATGAAGTATAACTATTAATTCTACTTTTAGATATTCCTAAACTCCCTTTAGCATTTTTCCTATTACCCGCATTGTCTATAATACTTTGAATAGCATCTATTATAAATTCACTTTGCTCGTTTTTATTGATACGTTTAAAATGTAAATCGATATTATAAGACAACCAGTTTGCATCTACGTCTAAACCATTTGTACTTGCATCATTATAGCATTTAAGAATTTTTATTTTTAATTCAAGTAAATCAATAGTTAAATTTTTATTATCTGAAATAGTTTGTTTTGGCAATCCAGTTTCTTTACTCCAATTTTTAGGGTTTATATAAAGCCCCGTTTTTCTTCGAGGTGTTAAACCTCTTTTAATAGATAGTCTTAAATAAATTGGAGTGTTTTCTGCATTCCCTAATAACTCATATTTTACAGTTGCCATAATAATTGTATTTATAAATACAAATATACAGTTATATTTAGACTTTGACAACCGTTTGACAACCATTTGACAACCAATATAAATACCTATCAATACATATAAACAAACTCAACTATACTATTATATCTGTATTTGTTGATTTCATTAAGAATCTTTAGGTTTTATAGGGTGAAATCAAAATACTAAAATAGTTAGTTTCAAGTCCCGTCTTCAGTACAAGAACCGTTGTTAGTCTTTTGATTTTCAGCGGTTTTTTGATTTTATAGACTTTAAATTTCCGACCTGTTTCCGACATTTTTTAAAAGCTTGCTATTTACAGTGCATTCCTTTCACTAATCCTGAGAGTAGCAATCGCTTGTTATCTTGTAAATAATCTATAACAATATTAGAGTTAGAGAGCCAAATAAAAAGAACTTAGGCTTATAAAAAGCCAAAAAAATCTGACTAACTTATCTTATTTCTAACCACAATCACTTAAATATATCGGTTTTCTTTTGAGGGGTCGTCTTCCTGAAATGGTATATTACCCATAGGTTCTATATACCTGATATTTATAAATATGGCTGTATTGCTTCGTGATACCTACAAACACTTGTTAACGTTATATATAATAGGGTTTACTAATATCATAGTGCCTATGTTTTGTTTAGGAATGTAAAATATTGGGCAGGTGCAAGCTTCTATCTATTGGTATATGCTATTTTATATCTTCGTATTGAATAATATCAACCAACAATTATAAGCATTTGGTATTTTTAAAAAAAATGGTTTTTAACTTCAAAAAATCTATTGACAATAATTCATATAGTAAAGGAGAAGGAATGTTCTTTTGCTACTTATTTTTTTGCCAAGGAAATCTACCTTCTAATTCAACCTGTAAGGAGGTACTTAAAATAGTTCGAACGAGTACGATAAGTCCTAAAATAGTCACAGACCTTAAGGTTGGTTCCGTTGAAACTGTTAAAATAATATCAGCAGCTATAAGAACCTCTAACCCTAACAGAATTGATTTTCCGATAGTTTGTCTTAGTTTTTCTAATTGATTTATTTTCTTTTTAGCAATGCCTATCAGAAACACTAGTAAAGAATATAGCAAACCGAGAAAAATAGTTAAGACTCCTATGGTTTCTATTATTTTAGCAACAAACACGATGTATACTCTTATATTGTCCATTATTTTTTAATTATTACTAGGTGTTTATGTCCTGTTAAGTTGATGCCAAGATAGCAAATATTTATAAATGTATAGCTATATAGAAGATTCCCTTTAACAAGCTTATATTCAATAAGGCTTTAATTTATTTTAAAGAGTTTCCTTATGTTTTAAAGGAGATTAAATTGATAAAACAAATTTTTTAATGCTTTTTGTTTTTTATTATGTATCGGTTTTATCCAACATTCGCATTGAATAAATAACCAACTATTGCAGTCAATCCCATGGCGAGCGTTCCCCAGAATGTAATTCGGATAATTGCTTTTCCAATACTTGAACCGCCTGTTTTGGCTGCTAATGCTCCTAAAATAATAAGAAAAAATAGCGCAAAACCGTAAAGCCAATATTCCAAGCTCTTTAAAGGTAGAAAGAGCGTTACTAAAAAAGGAAGTAACCCTCCTGTTGTAAATGCTGTAAGAGAAGCAAATGCAGCTTGCAAAGGTTTAGCTTGACTAATTTCATTAATTCCCAATTCGTCTCTAATATGTGTGCCAAGTGCGTCGTGCTTCGTTAATTCTTTAGCTACTGTTAATGCAGTTTCGTTATTCAGTCCTCTTTTTTTATAAATTTCCGCCAGTCGTTGTAATTCGATTTCGGGCATATCATTAAGTTCTTTTTTGTTGCGTTCGATGTCAGCTTTCTCAATGTCTCTCTGCGAACTTACAGAAACATATTCTCCAGCAGCCATTGATAAAGCACCCGCAACTAATCCAGCTAATGTTGCCAAAATAACAGGTTCTCTAACATCAGTCGCAGCAGCAACTCCAATTGCGATACTCACCGTTGATAAAATTCCGTCATTAGCTCCAAGGACAGCAGCTCTTATCCAATTACTTCGGTGTATGTAGTACGTATCAAATTCCTCTGTTTTTTCTATCATTTACGCTGTTATTTTTAATTACACAAAACGTGTTTTTCTAAGGTTTTTTTAAGTGATATAAGCATTAAAGTTAGTAAATAAAATAACGATAGAAAGTCTGCAAGGACTTTTTAACCATACTTGCACTTGTAATTAATTTCATTTGGTGTTGGCTACTAGCATTTTTTCTACCCTATTTTTTAGTTCAGTTTCTTTCTGTGTTCCGATCACAAATTTTTTTCTGTTTTTTAATTCAATTGCAAGCCCTTTATTCCCATTTATATTATACACAGTTCCATATTTACTTCCAAGTCGAACTCCGTAACCAACAAATCCATAATTTACAATCTTTACAGATTCTAATTCACTCCACTTTATGCTCTTTTTAACAAATGGAACAAAATACATCTTAATTCCGTCTTCATTAATTTTCGTAATTAAAGTTATATATCGAATGAAATATATAAATCCGAAAACACAAAGAGCGAAAATAATAATTCCACTATTCGACATTGGTTTGGATTCAAATTGTTCACCTAAAAATAGCTGTTTAATTACTCCTTAAACGGCAATAGTTCCAAGCCCGATTAAAATCAACCAAAACCACCATTGAGTGAATTTTTGTTTTTCGCTAAACTGAATTTTCATAGAAATTATAATGTTTTTTTGCTTGTTGCCAACCTGTGGGAAAAAACATTTATCGTTAAAAATATATTAGGTGTATTATAATACACCTAATAATCTAATCTAAAATCTAATAAAATAAATAACTTACTTACAATTACACTGAATATCATGACAAATCAAGAAATTATAGATTAGCAATGCAAAGATATAAAAATGAATTAATTACTTGGGGATGTATTGCTCTATTTGGAATGCTCGCAATAATCTTCTATTACATTATGATCGTTTAATGTTAAAATAGATGATGTATTAGAAGATAAAGGAGGCTTATACCTTTTTCAGCTAAACCTCATTGTAAACAATTTAAGTGAAATGAAAAATTTATTTAAGAATTTTTTAAACAGGATTTCCGGTAAAGAAGCTAGTTTTAAAATAAACAATGAAACCATAAAAACTATGATCAATGAATGGTATAAAAATCCTAAACCTACGGAGCATAAATACGGACATATTTCTAAATAAGACACCTCTTTATCCGAAAAAGTAGTAGATTTCAATACCTTATGAAGCTCTTTTGAGCCTTCAGAAGAAGGAATTAATTTAGAGATATCTTCTTCAAAATTAATTTTAGATACTAAATATAACATCCAAAAAACAATCCCTATTAATACGATTAGGCTAGCTAATTTTCTAGATGAAATATAGTTGTATAGTTTATAAAAATAGAAATCGAACTTTAATCGTGCTTTTTCTTAGCATATAAAAACAATAAGAGATAAGCTACTATACCCACCATAACAGACATCACAGATGCTAAAATAAAACTTCCAACTACATAGGTTTTTAGACTCTTAACAAATTCAAAATTTTCTTCAAAATCTGCAAATGAATAATCGGTGGGCTCTCCTAAAACATAGTTACCTATCATGATCCCTGCATAAACTGTAAAAGGAATAAAAGGTGGAAAACTAACATTGGTAAAAGCAAACGAAATCGCTTTATTTAATTTAAATAATACTGCTAATGAAAGCACCAATATGGTATGAAATCCCCAGAGCGGAGTTAAACCAATAAAAACTCCTAATGCCATTGCCTGAGAACTCTTTAATGGAGATTCATTATTTCCTAATATTTCTTCTTTTATAAATCGTCGAATCCCTTTTTTCCTAAATTCTCGTATTAAATCACGTGGTTTTATATACAGGAATGCTATTAAAATAAACCAAGTATTTAATAAACTTATTCTTAAAAAACCTTTGATTGATTTAAAATGAGTTGCTTTTTCTTGATGGGCGATTGATACTCTAACCGGAACGTTTTTTACTGAAATTCCTCTCCAAGCTGCTTTAACTATAGTTTCAATTTCAAATTCAGACTTGGTCGTAAAAAATTTAATTTTATTTAGTTCCTTTAAGGGGTATAACCGAAATCCAGATTGCGTATTTTTTAATTGAATACCCGTTTGAAGTTTATATAAAAAAATTGAAAGTTTATCAGTAAAACTCACTCTGCCAGAAACCGTTTTTTGATCCCTATTTGTAGACCCAATAAGTAGAAGGTTTTTATTAGTTTCAAATTCTAGTTGATTAACAAATACCGCTATATATTTAAGATAATACTGTCTATCAGGTTTTAATGTTACGGCAAAATCATATCCTAGTGCTTCAGCTTTTTTAAAACCAATTCGCAACGCATTTCCTTTTCCCTTGTTTTTTGTTAAAAAGATTTGTGTTATTTCAGTATATGTTTTTAGAATTCTAAAAGTAGCATCGGTAGCACTATTATTAATAACAATTAAATCTTTTGTAATTTCTAATAGTCCATCTATGACTCTTTTTAAAGTGCGCTCATTATTATATGTGGGAATGATTACACATATTTTAAGAGTTTTTATTTTATGTTCAAGCGAACTTCTATCCAGCACTTTCAGATGTGTTTAATTAAATTCTTTTTTTTCTTCATCAGAAAACGATTTAGACTGCATGATAAATCCTCTGACATATGTTTTTATAGTAGTTGATTTAATAGTGTCATATCCATCTTTTATGAATTGTTTATCTTCTGCTTTATTGGCTCGATATTTTAATAATTTTGGTGCGTTTTCTTGTATACTTAAGCGGATACATCGCATTTCAACATTAGCTGGTTCCTCAAAAATTGCAAAGTTTAATAAAGTAGCTCCCTCTTTAAAAAAAAAAATTTTTTCTTTAATAACTTTGGAATATTTAGCCATTAATATTAAGACTGCTCCTTTATAAGCCACTAGTAATTTTTTATCTGTTTTCTTGACTTTAGCTAAATATTTATTTAATTGAAGTGTTACTTCTTTATTATTAAAACTTTTTTTATAATCCGTTCTTACTTTTGTTAAGCTTGGTGAAAATAATCCTAAAAGTAATATAAATATGAATATACTAGTTTTCATCTATAAAATCAATTTTTAATGCTAGGTCAGGGTTGAGTTCAGGATTTATTTTTGCTATAAACTTAATAGTGGCATGGGTTTGAAGAAACTGGAGGCTAATTGGACTTGTAATTCTAATTTTAGTATTAGACCGCATTCTTTTTAGTGTTATAAATTATAGAAATTAGTGTTGTAACAAGAAAAAACAAAAATAATAATAGTATGTCCGGAAGGATTTCTAATAAACCTCCGCTTCTTAAAAACACATCATAAAAAGCATTTAAAGCCCAATTCATAGGTGATAAGCTAGAGGTAAATTGCATAATGGCGGGCATCATAAAAACAGGTACCCATACGCCGCCCAAAGCAGCTAATACCACTACAAAAGTAGCTCCAAATGGCGCTGCTTGTTCTTGTGATTTAGCAACTGTTCCTAGTAATAAGCCTAATCCAACTGCTGCTAATCCAGAAAACAAAGCTACTATAAATGCTGGAAATAACTTCCCAGAAACACCTAAGGTTGGTAACTCCAATACTGGAAAAAGATAAACACCAATTAACACCATTAGAAAAAACTGTATCAAACAAACCGTCAGAAACACTACTGTTTTACCAGCCAAAACAATTGAGTAAGAAACAGGATTTGTTCTTAATCTTACAAAAGTACCTTGACTCTTTTCCTTTACCATATTTATAGATAATGGAACTATGATAAAAAATATAGCAAATAAAGTCCAAGCAGGAACATTATGTTGAGCAGAATTTGGGAGCACTTCATCTTCCTTTAACTTGGGTGTTATTTCATTAAAGGTTATAAATTTCTCTGAATTAAAAGTAAAGCTCGAATCATCATCTGATAATTGCTCTTGAAAGGCTTTATAAATAGACTCCGTTTCTATTTTTGAAATCATTTTATCAATGCCACTCTTTATAGAAGTTTTAAATGATGGTTGAAGAGCTGGGTCAAAATAAAGTCTGACCTCTTTAGTGGAAATTTCTATTTTAGTAGCAGAAGTCTCTTCATCTTCAAACCCAAAATCTGCTAAAACTCCTTCAACATTTCGACTTATTTTAAGTTCTAAATCTTTAGATAAGTTTTTTGGTATCACTATTGCTAACTGATAGGTCCCTTTAAAAACAAGTTTCTCAACTTCGCTTTCTTTTTCTTTTACAATCACTTCAAATAATTTTTGATTTCTCAATCCTTCAAAAATATTCTCAGAGATCATTCCTTTATCATTATCAACTATTAAAATTGGAATTTTTGTTTGTTGAACACTTTTAAACGAGCTATCTTGAATTAGAGTAATCGTAATTACAAGAACCAAAGGCATTACAAATAAGATTGTCAAACCACCCAAATCTCGAATAAGAAGAAGAAATTCCTTATGTATAGATGCCCATAATTTATACATGATCTCTTAGTTCTTTTCCTGTATATCTAATAAAAACATCTTCTAAATTATGTGCTTTTTTATTGGATGAAATAAGTTCTTTTGGCTTTCCTTTTAAAATTATTTTTCCATTATCAATTATTGCCACCCGGCTACAAAAATGTTCCGCTTCGTTTAAATGATGTGAAGTGTATACTATGGTGGTTCCTTCTTTATTTAATTGTTTTAAATGATCTATAATAACATTCTTGGATTGAACATCTACTCCAACAGTAGGCTCGTCTAGGAATAATATTTTAGGTTGATGTAAAATACTAGCAATTAAATTGATTCTTCGTTTCATGCCTCCAGAAAATATTTCAATTTTTTTATTTGCAAACTCTAAAAGTCCCATTTTCTCAAGATATAAATGAATACTTTCTTTTAATACTTTTCCTTGCAAACCATACATACTACCAAAGTAACTTAGATTTTCATAAGCCGTTAAGGACGGGTATAAGGCATATTCCTGGGGCACAATTCCTATTAATTGCTTTAATTCTTTCTTGTTATTAGTATAATCTAAATTATTAATCGTAAAAGTTCCTGATGTAGGTTTTATTAAAGAACATAACATTGAAATTAGTGTTGTTTTCCCAGCACCGTTTGGACCTAAAACACCAAATATCTCACCTTTAAGTATGTCTAAATCTAAATTTGATACCGAAAAATAATCAGCTCCTTTATACTTTTTAGATAATTTTTGAATGTGAAGCATTAAGATTATTTAATAGGTTTTTTAGTTTTATCAGCATATTTTTTCTCTATCTGAAATTTTTAAGAATTATAAATTCACTAAAGCATACTAAAGTTATTCATTTCTAGCTCGTTTAAATCTCTCCAACGACCCCGTGGTAAATCTTTTTTAGTTAGTGGTCCAATTGTTACACAGTCAACTTTTACTACGTTATAATTTAAGTGATCAAAAATAGTTCGTATCACACTATTTCCAATATGTTTTATTTTTAAACCTACTTCTTTTTTTGGTGCATTGTTTACCCAACTCACCTCTTCAACATCAATGGTTTTTCCATTAATTTTAAGTCCTTCCTTGATGCGTTGAATATCTTCAGATTTTAGATTTTTATCCAATTCAATATGAAACAAACGAGTGACACCACGACGCGTAAATTTTTGCATAAAATCATCATCATTGGTAAACAACAACAAACCTGTTGCATTGCGCCCTAATCTCCCGATGGGATGAAGAGGGATACTAGAAGCATTCGCTACTAAATCCATCACAGTGTTCCCTTTATTATCACTAGTAGTAGTTGCAAATCCTTTAGGCTTATTAAGCAATACATATTTTTTTGCTTCGGGACTGATTTTTCTTCCGTCAAATTTCACTTCATCATTAGGCTTTACTTTAAAACCCATTTCACTAACAACAGTACCGTTTACAGAAACACTCCCAACTTGAATATACATGTCTGCTTCTCTTCTAGAACAAATTCCAGAATTTGCGATGTATTTATTTAAACGAATCCCATCCGAGGGGTTCGAAGGTTTTGAAGGTTTATTTTGAGTAATTTCTTTAGGTTTTTTACCACGAGAATCTTTCCCAAAAGGCTTTGTTCTCTTTCCTTTATCTAATGATTTACCTGTACGCTTATTATCTTTCTGCTTGCTCATATTTATTACCTTACTATCTGGATGGCTTCTTTTTAATTTTTTGCAAAGGTAATGAATGTCAATGGGTTTAATACATCAAAAGTAAAAATACCAATTCCTAATTAATTTTAAAACCTAAAGTTGAATAGTGTTTTATATGAGCAAATCAATTAATAATATGGAGATAAGATTGATGCAAGACTGGATTCAAATTTTTGACTATAAAGAAATTCTATTCACATTTATCAATGCGATACTAAAAACACCTGCAAAGATGATAAATTTCAGAATGTTATGCAGCAGTATATAATGAAGTTTTGTATTCGATTTCCATAACATTATTACAAAAACAAATAAGGCGATGATACTTCCGTAAAAAAAGATGCCCATATTGCCAATATTGTATTTAAATATCAATAAATAACTAGGAATTAATGCTAATAAACATAAAAACGTAAGTATTTTTTTTGAAACCAGATTACCATAAAGGACAGGAATGGTCAGGTAATTCTGAGCAAGATCTCCTTTTAAGTTTTCTAAATCTTTTACCAATTCTCTCATGGAGATAATGATAAAAAGAAAGGTTGCATGAACAAAAATGACCAAATCGAAATTCTTATAATAAATAAAAACTGCAAAAAATGGAATTACAGCTAAAGTAGCTGCTACAAAGTTTCCAACAAATGGATACTTTTTAATTTTATGAGAATAAATCCATATTCCAAAAATATACAAGGAGAAAAATACAACCGCTTTAAAAGAAACATAACTAGCAAAAAATACCGACAGAATATTTAGAACAAAATAAGTACTTAATTTAGTACGTTGACTTACCAAACGATCCAACATTGTTTTCTCTGGTCGATTTATTAAATCTTTATCGCTGTCGTAAAAATTATTTATAATATATCCGGAGGCAATAGCACTTGCAGAAGCTAGTACAATCATAAACAAATTAACATCAAATAGAATCTCTTTGACAGATAAATAAGGTGCAAGAATATAAATTGAAGTTAGGTATTGTGCCAAAACAATAATCAACACATTGTAGCCTCTAATAATAGAAAACAAACTGAATAACTTAAGAAAAAAGTATTTTTGCTTTCTATTTAACATGAAAAAGAGGTATTATAAACTATAGACTATCTCAAGTTTATAATCTTTAAGGGCTTGTTTTGCTTTTACAATATCCTCTGTAAAACCTAGCATATAACCACCACCTCCAGAACCACAAAGTTTTAGATAGTACGTATTGGTTTCAATTCCTTTTTTCCAAAGTTTATGAAACTCTTGTGGAATCATAGGCTTAAAGTTTTCAAAAACAACTTTTGAAAGTTCTTTTACATTACCAAATAAGGACGTTACATTACCTTGTAAAAAGTCAGAAACACAGGCATCTGTATGTTTTACAAACTGGTTTTTAATCATTTTACGGAAACCTTCTTGTTTCATGTTTTCCATAAAAACATGAACCATCGGTGCCGTTTCTCCAGTGATACCACTATCTAATAAAAAAACAGCTCCTTTACCATCTTGCTTTTGAGATGGAATACCTGCTGGCTCAATATTATCTTGAGAATTAATTAAAATAGGTAAGCTTAAATAACTATTTAACGGATCTAATCCAGAAGATTTACCGTGGAAAAAAGATTCCATTTTTGAAAAAATAGATTTTAAAATAAGTAACTTTTCTCTGGTTAAGTTTTCAAGAATGGTAATTTTATCTGAAGCATATTTATCATAAATAGCAGCTACTAAAGCTCCACTACTGCCAACTCCGTATCCTTGTGGAATGCTTGAATCAAAATACAAACCAGCTTCAATAGCTGACTTTAGTTTTTCTATATCAAAAGAAACTAAACTAGAATCTTCTTTCTGAAGATTTTCAAGATATACTGAAAAACGTTTTAAACTTTGATTGGATTTATGAGTAGACGCGTCAGGAATTTCATCAATTTTTAAAGCTCCATTGTAAAAATTATAAGGAATAGAGAGTCCTTTAGAGTCTTTAATAATGCCATACTCACCAAAGAGTAATATTTTTGAATAAAATAACGGTCCGTACATTTAGGTTTTGTTTGGCTTGTTAAATTTACAATTTTTTTGCGCCAAATCCAATTCGATCACAAATATACTGCTCATTCTGACAATAAGCAACTAACTCATTTTTAATAAACACCAAAACAGTATCTTTTTCATGTTCAGGATATAACACATGAACATTAGCACCTGCATCCAAGGTAAAACAAACCTTACTGTTGGTTTGATTTCTATAATTCCAAATTTTATTAATTATCTCTAAGGTATTGGGTTTAATTAAAATAAAGTAGGGCATGGATGTCATCATCATCGCATGAAGTGTTAAGGCTTCACTTTCGATAATTTTGATAAATTCGGAAAGATTTCCACTTTCTAGAATTGACATCATCTTAGTCAGGTTTTCTTGAGCTTGTTCAAAGCGTTTTTTTGCAAATGGATGCTGGTGCATTAAGTCATGCCCAACAGAGCTACTTACTTGCTTTTCACCTTTATCGACTAACAAAATAGTATCTTGATAATTATTGAAATTATTATGTACTCTATACGGATATTTAATTCCGAATAGATTTGAACTTCCTTTTATTTTTGAATGTTCTCCCCAAACAACTAAATCTCCTTCTAAACTACGGCAAGCAGATCCCGATCCTAATCGAGCGATAAAAGATGTTTTTTGAATCCAATATTCTTCTGTTAATTGTTCATTGGTTAATGACTTTTCCAAAGCTATCAAACAACAAGCCAAGGCACTCATTCCACTAGCAGAAGAAGCAATACCACTACTATGTGGAAATGTATTGGCAGTATGTATTTCAAACACATATCTTGTTATAAATGGCAGGTATTTTTCAACTCTTTTAAAGAATTTATCAATTTTAGGTTTAAAGCCTTCTGACTTCTTTCCTTCAAAAAATACATCAAACTCAAATTCTTGATCGGGATTTTCTTTTAATTGAAATTTTAATTCGGTAGTTGTTTTGCAGTTATTTAATGTAAAACTTATAGAAGGATTTGCAGGCAGTTGTTCTCCATACTTACCCCAATATTTTACCAATGCGATATTACTCGGTGATTCCCAAGTTAGGGTTCCGTTTTTAAAAACGCTCATATACTTTTTCGGTAAAAAATTCGATTCAGACATAGGCAACAATATTAATTCAAAGATAAATTATTTAAAGATTCTAGGAAGCTTAGTCCAGAATTTTAGTTATTTTTTTATCATTTAGGCTGGCATTTTTATTCTGTAATACTTTTTGCAACAATATATCCACCAGTCCATGCATTTTGAAAATTAAATCCTCCTGTTATCGCATCGATATTTAACACCTCCCCGGCAAAAAATAAATTTTTATGAATTTTACTTTCGTAACGTTTAAAGTTAATTTCTTTTAAATCGATACCACCTGCGGTTACAAATTCTTCTTTAAAAGTGCTTTTTCCATCTACTTGTAAAACAGAATTTGTTAACTGCAATGCTAATTCTTGTAATTGTTTATTTGTGGTTTCTGCCCATTTCTGGGTTTCTTCTATTCCACATGAAACTGCTAAACTTTGCCAAAGCCTTTTTGGGACTTCTAATTGAGCGTACTTCAAAACTGACTGTTTAGTATTTAGCGCTTTTAAGTTTTTTAATTTTTCTAAAACGGTTTCCATTGTTTCGCTAGGTATCCAATTTACTTTAATTTTAAAATGATAGTTTAAATGATATAAATCTATCGCTCCCCAAGCAGATAGTTTTAAAATAGCAGGCCCGCTTAATCCCCAATGAGTAATTAATAATGGTCCTTCTGATTCTAAATTAGTTTTATGATTTTTAGACAAAACAGAAACAGAGGCACTTGTAGCAATACCTGGCAAATCTTTAATACGATTGTCTTTGATATTAAAGGTGAAAAGCGAAGGTATTGGAGGCAATGTAGTATGCCCTAACTTAGTTAAAAGCTTCCAGATTTTCACATTACTTCCAGTAGCTATTACTATTTTTTTAGCTTTATAATTATTTTGTTCTGTTTCAACCATCCAATCGTTTTCTTCTTTTTGAATCGATTTAACTGGATGTTGTTTTAATACCTCAACATTTAATCTTTCCGCTTCATCAAGAAAACAATCAATTATAGTTTTTGATGAGTTACTTTCCGGAAACATTCTTCCATCTTCTTCAATTTTTAAAGGAACTCCTTTTTTTTCAAACCACTCAATAGTATCTCCTGTCATAAAGGTGTGAAAAGGACCTAATAATTCTTTTTCTCCTCTTGGATAATTTTGACTGAGGTCTTTGGGTATAAATGCGGCATGAGTCACATTACATCTACCTCCACCAGAAATTCTAACTTTAGTAAGCACTTCACTACTACGCTCTAAAATAATAACTTTTAATGTTGAATTATTTTCAGCAAGATTAATAGCTGTAAAAAAACCTGCAGCTCCTCCTCCTACTATGATAACGTCAGCTTCTATAATCAATATAATTTTTTATTTATAATTTCAATACATTTTGCAAGTGTATCTTTAATATCCTGTATCCTTGTTCAAGGATTTATTCCCTTCAACATCTCTTAGGTATTCTTTCTTTATTTTTCCATGGCAAAAATAAGTCTTTATTATAATAAAATGGGTTCTTAATAATTAAAGAAATTAGGTTTACAATAAGTTAATCTTCTGTTATTTCTGATAAATATCATGAATTATTTTACCTAAAAAGGTTAAATTTGGATAATAATTTATATATTATATACTATGACAATAAATATTCAATATGTTAAAATGCTAACCAGTGAAACAATGACTGATTATGTAACTAAAAAACTAAATAAATTAGGTGATAAGTTTGATTTTATTATCAACGCAAATGTGTTTTTTAAATCAGAAAACGATCCTAGAGGAGATAGTCATATTTGTGAAATAGAACTAAGCATTCCTGGTCCTAAAACATTTGCTTCTTCTAAAGAGAGAAATTTCGAATTGGCTGCAAAAAATTCTATTAGTGATTTAACTAAGCAATTGGAAAAAAGAAAAGCAACTTATAAAAACCACTAATTTGCATGCCAAATAATGCAAAAAATAACTATTAAAATGTCTGTTAAAATAAAATTAACGGACATTTTTTTTATAAATCATCTAATGAAATTTAAATCATTTTGTTACATTATTTCCTCTTTCTATTTGAACACATATTTAATAACTTAAAACAAGCTATTTAACAGACAAAATTATCTTTGTAAAATCATGCGCCTTGCCTCTATATAGCTTCCAATCTGGAAAACATAAAAATACACACCAGTGCTCAAATTTTCTCCATTAAACGTTACTTCGTGCTCGCCAGAAGATTGATTTCTATTAACGAGTGTAGAAACTTTTTTACCAAAAACATCATATATATTAATCGTCACAAATGCGTTATTCTCCAATCTATAACCAATTATGGTTTTTGAATTAAATGGATTGGGGTAATTATGACTCAAATTAAAATCTGTAGATAAATCATCAATAGACAATACTCCGTCAAAGTCTATATCACTAGTTGAATAAAATGCTTCTGGACTATCGGATCGCTGCCAAATGCTATAAATAACATGTTTGCCAGTTCTAACAGGCAAAATTACTGGTATATCTACCGAGCTTGCAGCTGAGCTTGGAGATGTACGGACAAGAAGCTCAAGGCTATCCCAAGTTAATGGTTGACCTGATGTCCAACTTTCTTTTGTAATATAGACATCGTAATATTCCGTCGCATGAGGAGCCGTATTGGTCCAGGTAATTGTAAATGGCCCAGGAGAAACAGGTGTCGCTACCCATTCTGTTGTTATTTGATCCATGCCTCCGTACTTCTCTGGCCGGCCTCCACTAGCTAGATTACCATCAAATACATATAACTCATGTTCACCATTAGCATTCGCTTGGTTAATTTCATTCCAATCATACAATGGTTGTGTGCCATGAGATATAACTGCTGCTATACAAGGAGGAGACTCTGGATTCTGAGGGTTTTCTTGCCAACAATTATAAATACGGCTAACTGGACTTGTTACGGTGCCATGTGGAAAAGTAGGTTGAATTATTGTTATTAATAAAATGATACAAAATAAATTAGACCATTTCCATTCTTTTAAACCAAAAGAGATTGATTTTGAGGTTCTTCTTTCTAATTCTTTTTTTTTCATAATTAAAAAATTTAGTGATTAATTTTTAGGCTTTTAAAAAATTCCTTTCAGCCCTATAAAGACCATTTTATAAAACTACATAGCACAATAGTCAATGCATAGGATTTTTTGTAACCTTTATTTATCAGGATAACAGGATCTTGCACTCACTAAATAAGAGAAAACTGAAAGTGATAAAAGGCATTTATCTTTTTATAACGATAATCTTTTGTTTTTTATTATATGTAGGAGTCATATATCTACCTTATAAATTTAATGAAAAGGATTGTTGACACAAATACAATACAATTTTTATAAATGACATATTTTATTTGCTTTTGTAATATAAACCATGCTTTTATGCGTTCTAATTTATATGTCTTAATTTCGTATTTTTATTAAAATGAAAACGAAGTCAAGGATAGAATCCATATTAAAAACGAATAGTCTAGACTTTTCAATTACTGGTTTACCAACTTTTAATTTATCGGAATTAGACCTAATAACAGATTTAGAATTTCAATTGCCAACCAATATAAGGCTGGGCCATTTGGCAGAAAAAATTGTTTCTGAATTAATCAAATCATCTTCCAACTACAAGGTGCTTTATGAAAATATTCAGGTAATAGACGGTAAAAAAACCATCGGTGAAATTGATTTTATTATTGAAGAATTAAAAACAAAAGCTTTGATTCATATGGAATTGGCTTATAAATTTTATTTATTTGACCCAGACATTTCTTCTGAACCCTTAAATAACTGGATTGGTCCTAACAGGAATGATTCTTTGAAAGAGAAGTTATATAAATTAAAAAGAAAACAATTTCCATTACTATATCATAGTTGTACTAAATCAAAATTTAATACTATAGAAATTGATGAAGTTTCTCAAGCGTTATGTCTTTTAGTTTCATTATTTATTCCTTACGAATACAAAGCAAATTTTAGCCCTATTTATAAAAAAGCAATAAGGGGCTATTATTTAAATTTTGATAAATTTACGAGCTTGGATAATTCAGCAAAAAATTATTATATACCTTCAAAAAAGGAATGGGGAATGGACCCTTCTGAAAATAATAGTTGGACAGACTTTAAGGGTATAGAAAAATACATTAAAACAAGTATTACAGAAAAACAAGCCCCATTATGTTGGCAAAAATATAAGGATTCGTATCTGGCTTTTTTTATTGTTTGGTGGTAGTTTTGTTTAATTAATAAAAAGAGCTATAAAAAACGCGTTGTACACTCCTATTTATTTAGCTTAGCCATAGGTCATAACAATGATTTAAAAATACCAACAACAACTATTTTTGTTTCATGAAAAAACAAATTACTATTATAGGTGGCGGGCCCTCCGCTTTTTTATTAGCCTCTTTTTTAGATGCTGAAAAATTTACCATTAACATCTATGAAAAAAACAAAACGGTTGGCCGTAAATTTTTAGTTGCCGGTAAAGGGGGTTTCAACTTAACTCATTCCGAATCGATTAATCAGCTTATTAAAAGGTTCACTCCAATTAATTTTTTAGACAAAGCATTGCTTAATTTCACTAATATTGATTTTAGAAATTGGCTCGATCAAATTGAAATCCCTACATACATAGGGAGCAGTAAAAGAGTATTTCCTGAAAAAGGAATTAAACCTATTGAAGTGCTGAATGCGATTCTTAAATCGCTCAAAAAAAAGGGAGTTATTATTACATATAATCATACTTTTTCTGATTGGGATCCTAAAGGAAATCCAATTATTAATAACAAAACAATAGCAACAGATTATACGGTCTTTTCTTTAGGCGGAGGAAGCTGGAAAGTTACTGGATCTGATGGAATGTGGCTCGATACTTTTTCTAAAAAAGGAATCAAAACTAAAGTATTTCAAGCATCAAACTGTGGATATAAAATTGATTGGAAATCTAATTTTATTCAAAAACACGAAGGAACTCCTTTAAAAAACATTGCTATTTCTTGCAATAATATTATTCAAAAAGGAGAAGCGGTTATTACTAAATTCGGATTAGAAGGGAATGCTATTTACGGTCTGAGCCCAGAAATTAGAGCGCAGTTGAATGCGATTTCAAAAGCAACTGTATTTATCGATTTTAAACCTTCGTTAACATTAGAAAATATTCTTTCCAAAATAAAAAAATCTATTTTTAAAAATACGACTCAAATCTTAAAAAAAGAGCTAAAACTAAGTCCCTCTCAAATCGATCTACTAAAAACATACCTATCTAAAGAATCTTATTTAAATATAGAATCCTTAGCAAAAAACATCAAAAAGTTCCCATTAGAACTCATAGAAACAGCATCCATAGACGAAGCAATTTCTACTGTTGGAGGAATTGATTTAAATGCAATTTCTAAAAATTTTGAACTTAAAAAAATGCCCAATCAATTTTGCATTGGCGAGATGTTAGACTGGGATGTTCCTACTGGGGGCTATCTATTACAAGCTTCAGCAAGTATTGGCGTCTATTTGGCTAAGTATTTAAATGAAACTAATTAAAAACGAGTTTACAAATAGCAATTAAAACCTAAACTTAAAGTTTAGCTCCTTTCTGTTATCTTTGTTTTATACTAAAAATACCATGCTTTCTTCTGATGCTTTTTATGCACAGCAATGAAGTGTAATTTCCAAAATATGAAAAAAACAGCAACAGTTCTTCTTGTCTTATCAATATGTATTTCTTGTAAAAAAAAGGAAGAAAATAGTGCCGCTTCAGAAAAATCCAAAACAGATTATACCCAATTTGTGAATCCTTTTATTGGCACCAGTAAAATGGGACATGTTTTCCCTGGTGCAACCGCACCATTTGGCATGGTGCAATTAAGTCCTCAAACTAATTTTGAGCTTATGTTTAATGAAGATGGCAGCTATAACTCTGAAACTTATGAATATTGTGCAGGCTATCAACATCGTGATTCTACCATCATCGGTTTTGCTCATACCAACTTTAGTGGTACGGGACATTCCGATTTAGGTGACTTTTTAGTGATGCCAACTACTGGAAAATTAATACTTGATCCATTAGAAACAATAGATGGTGAGAAAGGTTTTTATTCCACGTTTTCACACCAAAACGAAAAAGCTTCTCCTGGTTATTACAAAGTTAATTTAGACAGTTATCAAATAGAAGCAGAATTGACCGCAAGCGATCGTGTTGGTTTTCATCAATATACCTTTCCAAAGTCAGAAGAATCACATATCATACTCGACATGGTGTACAATATATATCATCATGATAATAAAAATATATGGACATTTATTCGCGTAGAAAATGACTCATTAGTAACTGGCTATCGACAAACAAAAGGCTGGGCAAGAGATAAAAAAGTATTTTTTGCAATGCAATTTTCAAAACCATTTAAAAGCTATGGTCATAAAAAGTATGACGACCTAAAATACGATGGTTTTTATAGGCGTTTTAAACAAGAAGAAAACTTTCCAGAAATGGCAGGTAAAGACATTCGAGCCTACTTTAATTTTGACACAGAGGAAAACGAAAAAATCAACATCAAATTTGCATTATCTCCAGTCAGTACTACTGGAGCATTAAGAAACTTAACAGCTGAAATCCCACATTGGGATTTTAATAAAATAAGAGAAGAAACAAAAGAAAAATGGAACCAGGAACTCTCTAAAATAGAAGTGACTACAATCAATGATGCAGACAAAATAAATTTTTATACTGCAATGTATCACACCAACCTGTCTCCTATTTTATACGAAGATGTAGATGGAAAATATAGAGGTTTGGATCAAAACATTTATAATTCAGACGGGTTTACAAATTATACTATTTTTTCACTTTGGGACACCTATAGAGCCTTACATCCCTTATTTAATATCACCCAACCAAATCGGAATAATGATATGATAAAGTCTATGTTGGCTCATCATGACCAAAGCGTTCACAGTATGCTTCCTATTTGGTCACATTATGCCAATGAAAATTGGTGCATGATTGGGTACCATGCAACTTCCGTGATTGCTGATGCTATGGTAAAAAATGTGGGAGATTTTGATTATCAACGAGCATTAAAGGCTTCTGTAAACACCGCAAATGTTCGTTATTTTGATGGTGTAGGTGATTATATTGACTATCAATATGTTCCTGATGACAAAAGCCATTCATCAGTTTCAAAAACATTAGAATATGCCTATAACGATTGGTGTATTGCACAAATAGCTAAGGGAGTTAACAATACAATAACTGAAAAAGAATTCTTAAAACGCTCCGAGTATTATACCAATGTTTACGATCCAAAAATTGGTTATATGCGACCTAAATTAAGTGATGGAACTTTCAGAAAAGATTTTGATCCTATGGATACGCATGGCCAAGGATTTATTGAAGGCAATGCATGGAATTATGGTTTGTACGTACCACAAAACATTGAAAAAATGGTCGATATAATGGGTGGAAAAGAACGTTTTAGCCAGCATTTAGATTCTCTATTTACCATGGAAATAGATGAAAAATACATTGCTAAACATGAAGACATTACACGCGATGGAATCATTGGAAACTATGTTCATGGAAACGAGCCTGGTCATCACATTCCTTACTTATATAATTGGACAGGTCATCCTAAAAAAACACAAGAGCGCGTACGAATGATTATGAACACTATGTATGCTCCAACTGTAGATGGTCTTTGTGGCAATGATGATGCAGGGCAAATGAGTGCTTGGTATATTTTTAGCAGTTTAGGTTTCTATCCGGTAACTCCCGGCTCTTCAACTTATGCCTTAGGAAGTCCTTTAATTAAAGAAGCTATTATTCACTTAAACAATGGAAAATCACTCACCATAAAAGCGATCAATCAAAGTAAAGAAAATGTTTATGTAAAGAGTGTATCTGTAAACGGAAAAATAATTAAAGGAGCTCAATTATCACATTTTGATCTCATAGACGGAGGTGAACTAGTATTTGAAATGACCAATAAGTGATAATAACCTCTCCTGTGAGAATTATATTTTCTGTTGTATTTTTAATTTTCTCACTCTTTAAAAAATATTTTAAAAGTTAGTCATATACAGATTGTCCAGCTGTGTTAAACAAACTCAATAAGTAGGTAAGTTAATTATTTAAATAAAAAAAAGCCTCGAATTATCGAGGCTTTAATTTTTCATAGCAATTTTCAATAAATTAATTAGGCATAACTACCGTATCTATTACATGAATTACACCATTACTAGCCATTACATCTGTAGCTATAATTTCACTATAATTACCTTTTTGATCTTTCAACCAAATTTTATCATCTTTTTGCACAACTGTTAGAACTTCACCATATAATGTTGTTAGCTCTAAAGTTCCTTTACCTTTCTTTAAAGCTGCAACTACATCGCTTGCTACAAATTTTCCTGGCACAACATGATAGGTTAAAATATTTGCTAATGCCACCTGATTTTTTTTCTCTAATAAAGAATTTAAGGTTTTAGAATCAATTTTTGCAAATGCAGCATTTGTTGGAGCAAAAACGGTAAAAGGTCCATCACTTTGTAAAGCAGCAACTAAATCAGCAGCTGTTAAGGCAGCTACTAGCGTAGAAAAATCCTCATTTCCAACAGCAACGTCTACAATTGTCTTTTGCGCAAACGTTTGTTGAGTCAATGTTAATGACATCATAATCGATAAAATAAATACTAATTTTTTCATAATAATTTGTTGTTTTTTATTGTTGAACAAATTTAACCATTTGTTAGACGTTATATTTTTTTTTATGAAATATTTAACATTAAAAGCGAGCAAATATTAAAGGAAGAATTAGCTAATAAATAATTAACGTGAATGATTAAGAGGAATAATTTTTATAATTCATAGCGCAACCTAAAAGTTATAAATCGGGGCTGTATAAAAATTCGAGATTCAGAAACAAAAAGATTGGTAGCGGTATTACTAACTTTTGAGTCGATGTCTAATAAATTAGTTGCTACAACTTCAAATTCCCATTTAGTATCCCTGTTTTTCCTATAGGATATAGAAGCATTCCAAGTCTGAAAATTATCACTGTTACCACCTCTTAAGCTTTGATTAGTAAAGGTATAATCTGTTTTAAGAGTAACCGATTTCCATATATAAGCGTCAAAATCTAGAGAAGGAGCACTGGTATAAAACGTAGTTTCATTTGGACCTTGGTTATTTATAGAGACCGTATACTTATATTTTAAGCTAATATTTGGTGCCTTTTTGAAGTTTGTGCGCAACCTTGGAGTATAGCTTCTTGTAAATCCTGTATTTACAGATCTTCTAGAGTCGATTAATTGATTTATTTTGCTGTAATTAAAACTTAAATTGACAGATGCTATTAATTTTCCAAACGTACGTTGAATACGCCCAAATGCAGTAGCACTTTCGTCTGCAAAATTAGAATTAAAAAAAGTATTTGTACTAATTACATTTTCAAAAGAAGTGATATTTCTAATTTGATCTATATTTTTAGAATAAGCCAAACGCGCAAAAACATTTGTATAATTAAATAAATTAAAACTGGAATAAAGTAAACTTAGGTTGTGAGATAAAGCATTTTGTAATTCTGGTTCACCAAATTGAATGTTGCTAAAATTATTTAAAACCAATCCTTGCGCTAGTTTTGTAATATCTGTAAATTGGTTTTGCATATCATACCTAAGCGTTAAGCTTTCACTATTTTTAAATTGAACACGTGTTTCAAAATCAGGCATTATTTTAAAAAAATTATCTTTAAACTTCTGGCCAAACTGTGTATTATTGTTACCATAAGAATGTAATGAAAAACCAGGTGTTATGGTAAACTTCCCTACTTTTAAACGATAATGAGCACCTAAATAAATGTCCTTAAAATTATATTCAATATCATTGATGGCTAGACCATTGTTAAAATTTGGTGTTGGATTAAATGCTAAACCATCATCTAAAAATTGAAATAAATTAGAATTAAATTTTTGATGACTAAAAATAGATCCAAAAGTTACATTAAGATTACTTTTTGGATTAATAATATAATAATAATCAAGTTTAGCATCCAACTGACTTGACTTTATACGTCTATTTTGATTAATATTATAATTCTGCTGATCTCCGTCTAAACCTATAGATACTCCGGTGGATTCATAATTTTCTTTATCTTCTATGATTGCATTATAAAAAGGATCTTCATCTTTGAGTAAATGCTGTGCTTCAAAAGCAAAAATATTAGTTTCGTTTAGCGTATAATAATAATTTAGATTTTGATTGATACTAAAGGGTGTTGTTTCATCTAACTGACTTGTATTCCCAATAACATCTGACACTAAATTCTGGTTTTGTGAATCTTTTGAAATTCGACTTAAAACGTCGTAATCCATTTGATTGCTGCCATTTGGCTTATAAGAAGCGCTCAATTTTAACAATCCTTGATCGGAACGTTCATGACTTGTTTGTTCTGTTAACTCATTAGGTATCCCTAAATCTGAATCTGTAAATTGCTTTACAGTTCTTTGCTTAGCATCAATAAGACTGCTATTATAAATCGCAAAACCACTAATATCTAGTGCATTAGTTGGCGACCAACTAAAATTTGAAGCAGCAAGTATATTTTCAACAGATAAAGCATTATTCTGATTGGTTAAAAAACCAAGGCTATTACTTCCTAAATCTATATTGGTACCACTACCCCTACTAGGGGCTCTAAAGCCTCCTCCAAAATTCCGGAGATCTCTTGGTGTTAAAACTACTTCACCAATGTTATTAATATCGCCAATAAAATTGAAAGTAACTTTAGGTGAATAATAAAAGAGTTTAGGCTGCAATAAATAGAGTCCTTTATCATCTGCTGAATAACCTCCACCTGAATTAATAGAACCAAACCAAAAATTTTCTTTACCTTCTTTAAGTTTAATATTTAAAGCAAAATTATCCTTATTATTAGTCACACTGCTTAATTGTCCAACTTCGGAGTAATTTCGCAATACCTGTATCTTATCTACCGCATTGGAGGGAATATTTTTAGTCGCAATTTTAGTATCTCCATCAAAAAAATCTTTCCCATTAACCATTAATTTGTTAACAACCTTCCCTTCTATTTCCACCTGACCATCTTCGTTAATTTCTACACCAGGTAGTTTTTCTAATACATCTTCCAATTTCCTTTCAGAACCATTTTTAAAAGAATCCGCATTATAAACAATGGTGTCTCCCTTTATAGTAACTGGCATTTCATAAGTTAGTTCTACTTCATCTAAAGCGTTATCGGCTTGGAGTAAAAAATCTCTTGTTATATTAAATTCTTTTGTGCTAATAATTTCTTCGAAGCTATTCATACCTATATAACTAACTTGAAATTTATAATTGGTGTTTTTTTCTAATTCAAAGGAATAATAACCTTTTTCATCGGTAATGGAGTAAGAATCTAATGTATTTGTTTTTTGATCTAAAACAATAATATTTGCTAATTCCAAAGGGTTACCTATGCTATCTTTTACAATACCATCAAATTTAATCTGAGAAAAAAGGATATTTATTGAGCAAAGAAATACAATTAGGAATATTTTTTTCATGTGTTAATTTAATAAACTGCTTGAATTAAAAATTATGTGAATTTAATTTCTTCTACCTCTTTGTCGACCTCGGTTATTTCTCATTTCTTGCATTTTTCCAGAAATAATTTCTTGATATTCTGTTTTAGTAACAATCTTACCTTTTTCTGGAGCTTTAATTTTGGATCTCTCCCCTGGGTTCATAATTATTTTTGAACATAATATAGTGGTATTGCCTACATTCACTTCTAAAATTAACCCTGGAAGTCCCCAGTACTCAAGAGGTCCTTGACTCAAAGGAATTTGAGGAGAATACCAAGCTACCACTTCAGAAAGAATAAGCGCTTCCTTTTTGATGGAATCATTAATTGAATCGGTTGTTTTTGAGTTATTAGTTATTGAATCCGTTGTTTTTGAATTATTGTTAGCATTCAAACTATCCCAAGAAAAATCATACCAAGAAAGATCAGAAGTAGGAATAGAAGCAGTTGCTTTAAAACAGATGTATTTCCCTATTTGCTTAGTTTCAGAACTAGTTACCCAATCAATAGCGAGTAAATCGTCTTTCACTAAAAATTGTTTCCCATAAAATTCTTGTTTCTGTAATAACTCTTTGGTCTTTATGTTTTTATATTGCTCACCAGGAGTAAAATTTTTTCCCCAACTATCTGTTGCTCCCGAAATAGCATCTACCTTTTCATCTTCTTTAAAAACCGATTCTTCCTTATTAAAGGTTAAGATATAAGTCTTCTCTAACCTGTTTTTTAAACGTTCTTGTATTGTCTTTTTTTGAGCTTCACTCATGGTAGCACCAAAACTACCAAGTTCCATAGTAGATTTTGAAAAATAGTAAGCCTTACCTTGAAAATCCTGTGCTAATAATAGCATTGGAAGCAGTATTGTTGAAAATAAAATACTCTTTTTAAAAAATGAATGTTTCATATTGATGGTATTTATTGAATTTGTAGTTTAAATGTTAAAAATGTTACATTTTTTGATGAAATAAAAATTAATATCAACTTAAATATTTTATATTTTTACATAAATAAAATAAATAGCTATGTGGAGAACAGTAATATTTCTAATTTTCACCCTTATCATTGTGCCAATCTTAACCTTTAATTTTGATGTTCCTTTAACTGAACTCCAGCAATCTACATTAAAAACGTTGTTATGTGTATACGGAATTGCAGCAGGTCTTTGTTTTATTGTAAGTTCGGCTACTAAAAACTATAGTCAAGTAGATAAGTTATGGAGTATTATTCCTATACCATACGTTTGGATTATTGCCTATAATACAGATTTCGAGCCTCGCATTGTACTCATGGCTTTCTTAGTAAGTATTTGGGCTGTTCGTCTAACTTACAATTTCGCTAGAAGAGGTGGTTATTCATGGAAAATTTGGACCGGAGAGGAAGATTACCGGTGGGCTATTTTAAGGGCTAAGCCAGAATTTCAATCACAATGGAAATGGTCGGCTTTCAACTTATTCTTTATTTCGGCATATCAAATGGCCCTTATTTTATTTTTTACGTTACCTACTTTAAAAGCCATGGAAAGTAATATACCAATTGGTATATTAGATTACATCCTTGCAGCCATTTTTGTGGTACTAGTGATAATGGAATATATAGCTGACAATCAACAGTATTATTATCAAGAAGAAAAATACCGCCAAAAAAAGATAGGAAAAGTAGCCAACTTTTATAAAATTGGGTTTACTCATACTGGACTTTGGGCTTATATGAGACATCCTAACTACTCAGCCGAACAGGCTATATGGATTGTTTTTTATTTCTTCTCCGTAATTGCTACTAACATATGGCTAAATTGGTCCATAGCTGGGGCATTATTACTTGTATTACTATTTAAAGGTAGTTCAGATTTTAGTGAAGAAGAAACTGAGAAAAAATTTCCACTTTATAAAAAATACATAAAAGAAGTAGGCCGATTTATTCCGTTTAAGAAAAAATTTAAAATTTAGTCCATACTTAAAATTAAGAAAGCCTCTCAAAACTGAAAGGCTTTCTTATGGTACGGGCGGGGAGACTCGAACTCCCACGCCGTGAAGCACTAGATCCTAAGTCTAGCATGTCTACCAATTCCATCACGCCCGCTAAAGGACTGCAAATATAAACAAGATTTGCAATTTACAAAGAAACTAGTTCAGAAAAATAATGCTTTTTATTACCTTAGCCGTTCTTCGAAAAACTCATAAAATGAAACGAGCTTGTTGTATTTTTATAAATCTATGAGAATGAACAATAGCGAACAGCATTGACCAAATTATTAAATATTATAGAATCATGAAAAGCGCCAAACCATATATTCAAGAAAACAAACAACGATTTTTAAACGAATTAATTGATTTACTAAAAATACCTTCTATTAGTGCCGACTCCAACTACAAAGAAGATGTAATTAATACTGCAGAAGTAGTTAAAAATAGACTTACAGAGGCTGGTTGTGATCTAGTTGAAATTTGTAAAACTCCAGGCTATCCAATTGTTTATGGTGAAAAAATAATTGACCCAAAATTACCAACAATATTAGTGTATGGCCATTATGACGTACAGCCACCTGATCCCATAGGATTATGGGACAGTCCGCCGTTTGAGCCTGTTATTAAAAAAACAGAATTACATCCTGAAGGAGCTATTTTTGCTAGAGGTGCTTGTGATGACAAAGGCCAAATGTACATGCACGTAAAGGCAATGGAGTACATGATAAATACAGGGCAATTACCCTGTAATGTTAAATTTATGATTGAAGGTGAAGAAGAGGTTGGTAGTGAAAGTCTTGGATGGTTTGTAGAGCGCAATCAAGATAAATTAGCCAATGACATCATTTTAATAAGTGATACCGGTATGATTTCTCCAGATGTTCCTTCCATAACTACTGGATTGCGTGGATTGAGTTATGTAGAAGTAGAGGTTACTGGTCCTAATCGTGATTTACATAGTGGTTTATATGGAGGCGCAGTTGCCAATCCTATAAATATTTTAACTCAAATGATTGCATCCTTGCATGATAAGGACAATCACATCACCATTCCAGGTTTTTACGATAATGTAGATGAATTATCTTTAGAAGAACGGGCTAAAATGGGCGAAGCTCCTTTTAGTTTAGATGCATATAAAAAATCAATTGACATTAGTGATGTTCATGGAGAGAAGGGATATACCACCAATGAAAGAAATTCTATTAGACCCACATTAGATATTAATGGAATTTGGGGTGGTTATATTGGTGAAGGTGCAAAAACGGTAATCGCAAGTAAAGCATCTGCTAAAATTTCTATGCGATTGGTACCTAACCAAAACTGGGAAGACATAACTGATTTATTTAAAAATCATTTTGAAAGTATTGCACCTGGTTCAGTAAAGGTTAAAGTTACGCCACACCATGGAGGGCAAGCTTACGTAACACCCATAGATTGTCTGGGTTATAAAGCTGCTGAAAAAGCATACGAAGCAACTTTTGGGAAGACTCCTATACCTCAACGTGGCGGAGGATCTATTCCTATTGTAGCCTTATTTGAAAAAGAATTAAAAAGTAAAACAATTTTAATGGGCTTTGGTTTAGATAGTGATGCCATTCATTCCCCTAACGAACACTTTGGTGTTTGGAACTATTTAAAAGGAATAGAGACCATACCTCAGTTTTATCATTATTTTACGGAAATGAGTAAATAAATCGGTTCTCTAAAAAATAAAGACACAAAACAAAAAAAGACCTCCAAAATTATATTTTGAAGGTCTTTTTTATTGATTTTTTTCTGACAAAAAATGGCATCAAAAACTAAATTTTCTTTACATATTTTGTTATTATCACAATTTGAGTAGGGCCTACTTTACCTTCTATCAATTCCGCATTCTCATGATCCAAAGATATACGTCTTACCGCAGTTCCTTGTTTAGCAACCAAACTGGAACCCTTTACTTTTAAATCTTTTATTAAAACCACATTATCCCCAGTTTTTAATATCACTCCATTTACATCTCTATGAATAATTGCATCTGTTTTATCTTCAGCATCCCCTGCTGCTAATGCCCATTCTAATTGCTGTTCGTCCAAATACATCATGTCCAACAAATCTTGAGACCAACCAAAAGATTTTAATCGATGTAGCATTCTCCATGACATAATTTGTACAGGAGCAGCTGGGCTCCACATACTGTCGTTTAAACAACGCCAGTGATTGGCATCTCTATTTTCTTCATCATCAAACTGCGAAACACAAGTTTTACAAGCCAAAACCAAAGTGTCTTGGCCTTCTATATATTCTGGAGTTTTTGGGACCACATACATTTCAAGATGATCATCCTGTGCACAAAATTCACATTTATCTTCTGCTCGTTTTTTAACTTCTCGCTCGAAATTCATAGTGTCATTTTTAGAATCACTAAAGTAGTCGTATTATTAGACTTATAACAAATAGATTCTTTTTAAATAGAAATTTTTAATCTTATGTTTGTATGACAAAAAATAAATCTTTTGATATTATTAAATTCTGAAGAAGAGTTAATGAATGATTTATGGAGAATGAAAAAAGCAACTAATGAGACTTTGTCGAAACACCAATTAAAACACGTTTTAGAGCTAGGTTTGGAACAGGAAAAAATACTCGTTATTTATTAAAAAATACTAAAAAAATAATGTGTACCTAATTGATCACATACAAGATAAGAATCCTAAGGGAAGTCATGTAATACTGAACAATTCAAATATTGGAAGGAGCTGAAGGTGTTTTAGGAAAAGGAAAATCAATTCGAGAAAATTATCATCCTATAACTGGTGAAAGCTTAAATGCGCAAAATTTCAGTTGGAGTTCCGCACATATAATAATGCTTTTAATGAAAAATTAATTATGAAAAAACATTTATTACTTATTTTTTTGTTGGCTTCTGTCTCCATGCATAGTCAGCAAAAAAATCCTATTTTAGATTATAAGGACTATATAGAAAATGAATTGATAATTGGTGAAAACAAGTTAGCTCCTCATTCCTCTTTTACTTCATTTACTTCAAAAAAAAATGGCCTAAATAAACAATCTAAATTTTATAAATCCTTAGATGGAAAGTGGAATTTTAATTGGGTGAAAAATCCCAAAGACCGCCCAATTAATTTTATGAACCCTAGTTTTGACGTATCCTCTTGGAATCAAATTAATGTACCTTCTAATTGGGAAATTGAAGGCTATGGTGTTCCCATCTATGCAAACCATCAATATGAATTTGCAGATTATAAAGCGATGATTGCTGAAGATATGGAGCTCGTTGAAATACGCTATCCCAAAAACCCAGGAGATGTCCCTGATGATTATAATCCTGTTGGGTCCTATCGCAGGGATTTTATAATAGACAAGTCTTGGTCTGAGAAAGAAGTCTTTCTTCATATTGGAGCAATGAAATCCGGAGGTTTTGTATGGTTGAATGGAAAATACATCGGCTATTCTCAAGGCAGTAAATTACCTGCAGAGTTTAATATTTCCAAAGCTTTAAAAAAAGGAAAAAATACCATCGCTATTCAAATTTTTAGATGGACAGACGGTGCTTATTTAGAGTGTCAGGATTTTTGGAGAATTAGCGGGATCGAAAGAAGTGTATATCTCTATGCGCAACCAAAAATAAGAATAGAAGATTTTGAAGTAAAATCTGTACTTGACAAAACTTATAAAAATGGAAAATTCAATTTAACTATTGACCTAAAAAATCATAGCCTCAAGAATAAAAATATATCTGTTACCTATCAAGTTTCAGATGAAAAGATGATTCTTATTTCAGAAACAAAAAATAGTAGCGTTAAAAAATCTGAGTCTATAAATTTTAATGCAAATATTCCAAATATAAAAATTTGGAGTGCTGAGCATCCCAATCTTTATAACTTACAAATTGAAACCAAAGATGCAAATGGGAATACAATGGAAGTTTCTTCCACCAAAATAGGTTTTAGATCTGTAGAAATAAAAAACGGATTGTTATTAGTAAACGGAAAACGCATTACCTTAAAAGGAGTTAACACACAAGAATCGGATCCAGAAACAGGCCATGTAATGTCTGAAGAACTCCTATTAAAAGACATTCAACTTTGGAAAGAAAATAATATCAATGCGGTGCGTTTAAGTCATTATCCAAGAGGTAAAAGGTTTTATGAGCTTTGTGATAAATACGGTTTATATGTTGTTGATGAAGCAAATATAGAATCTCACGGAATGTACTATGGAAAGTATTCCTTAGCCAAAAAACCATCTTGGGAAAAAGCACATATAGATAGAATGGTGCGCATGGTTGAAAGGGATAAAAACCACCCCTCAGTGATTATTTGGTCTATGGGAAATGAAGCAGGAAATGGCGTTAATTTCTTTAAAGGGTACGATACAATTAAAGCAATCGATATTACTAAACGACCTGTACAATACGAACGTCCTTATAAAGATCGTGATGGTAATGTGTTTGATATGGACTCGAATACAGACATTATTGTTCCGCAGTACCCTAGTCCTGCAAATTTTAAAGAAGTAGGAAAATCAAAAACCGACCGACCTTATATTCCAAGTGAATATGCTCATTCTATGGGAAATAGCACTGGAAATTTTCAAGATTATTGGGATATCATTGAACAATATGACAATCTGCAAGGTGGATTTATCTGGGATTGGGTAGATCAATCGATTTGGAAAACCAATGAAAAAGGTGAGAAATATTATGCTTATGGAGGAGATTATGGAGAAAATATGCCTTCAGACAATTCCTTTTTAAATAACGGAATTGTTTTTCCAGACAGAACACCTCAACCCGCATTGTATGAGGTTAAAAAGGCGCATGAGTTTATCAACTTTAAAAACAAAGGAATTAATTCCTATGAAGAATTGAGGGTATTGGTTGAAAATTTATACGATTTTACCAACCTAAATCAATTCCATTTTACGGTCCAAATAAAAGCAGAAGGGCAAGTTTTAAAAGAAATCCATCTTAAAAATATTTCGGTTGAAACGCAAACAGGAAAATTAATTAGAATACCTCTTGAAGGAATTAATTTTAAATCTAATACAGAATATTTTGTTGAAATTTCTGCAAAGACAAATCAACAATGGGGAATCCTTCCTGAAAATTTTGAAGTTGCTCACGAACAAATTCCTTTGGCTGGTAAATTTAAAAAAGAGCCTGCTAAAAATGACTTGAAATCAAATTTAACCTTTGAAGATTCGCAAGAAACCTTTCAGGTTTTTAATGATCATTTAAATCTGATTTTTAGTAAAAAAGAAGGCCGTCTTGTTTCTTATAAATTTAACAAAAAAGAGTTAATAAAAGACAGAAAAGGTCTTAAACCCAACTTTTGGAGAGCTGTTACAGACAATGATTTTGGAAGCAAAATGGAAAAAGATAATATCGGTTGGAAAACCGCTTCAATTCAATCTGAAGTTATAAAGTTTGAACATAAAAAATTAGATAACGGAACGATTAACTTTGAGGTTACTTATAATTTACCAGGAGTTCAAACAACGTGTATTTCCAATTATACCATTTTCGGAAATGGGGTAATTAAAATTAAAAATACACTTAACGAAAGCAATTATAAAGGAGACATTCCAAGAATAGGAATGCGAATGCAACTCCCTAAAGAATATGAAAACTTAAGTTATTTTGGTCGAGGTCCTTGGGAGAATTATCAAGACAGAAATGCTGCTGCTTTTGTAGATGTATATACTTCAAAAGTAAAAGATCAATACGTGCCTTATATTCGTCCACAAGACAATGGATACAAAACAGATACTAGATGGTTGGCGTTATCAAACAATAATAATGAGGGGCTATTAATTGCAACTGGGAGCGAAAACTTACTAAGTTTTAGTGCGCTCCATATGGAAAATGAAGATTTTGATACAACCGAGGGTATCGACTACGAAAATTCAAATATCAGGAAACATACTATTGATATAAAGGAAAAAAATATCGTACAGCTTAATATTGATTTGGGGCAACGAGGAGTGGCTGGAGATGATAGTTGGAAGTCCAAACCTCAAGAAAAATATCAATATAAAGGAACTAATAAACATACCTATAGCTTTTATTTGGTTCCTTTTGAGAATAAAACGAAAGTTGATTTCATTAAGTTAAGTAAATACTATATTAGTCAAGAATAATACTAATTTAAATGGATTACAGTACTATTAAAATATCATCTTCTGAAGCTGAAAAAATCCTTTTTGAGCTTTATAATATAAAAGGGAGAGCATCTTCTTTACCTGGTTATATTGATTTTAATTTCAGAATAAAAATTGAAAATCAAGAAGGGTATATTTTAAAAATATCCCGTCCAGAAGAAAACAAAAAATATCTTGATTTTCAGCAATATTTATTACAATATATCAAGAGCAGTGATAAAAACCTTATTGCTCCAAGAGTCGTTACAGATAAAAACAACGATTCCATTTCCGAAATAACAGATGGATTTGGAAAGAAACGATTTGTAAGAATGCTAACTTGGGTTTCCGGTAGAGTTTGGAGTACTGTAAATCCTCAATTAGAAGGTTTTCGATTTAGTTTGGGAGAACAATGTGGCATACTTACAAAAGCACTTGAAAATTTTGACCATCCCGAAGCACATTACTATTTTGACTGGGACATTGCTCAATCTCTTTGGACTAAAGATTATCTTCATTTATTTTCAGGTCCTAGAAAAGAGATTTTATCGAATCATCAGGATAAGTTTGAAGCGATTCAAACTTCCTATACAAAACTTCGGAAAAGTGTAGTACATAATGACCCCAATGACAATAATATTATTGTTTCTTCAGATGTACTTCATCCAAGAGCAAAAGCGGCAATAGATTATGGTGACGCCCTGTACACGCAAACAATAAATGATGTCGCTATTCTTTGCGCATATGGTGTTATGGGACATAATGATTCCTTGAATGCTTCCCTAGCATTTGTAAAAGGATATCATTCAACGTTTCCTTTAGAGGAGGAAGAATTGGAACATTTATACCATGCAATTGCGATGCGATTAGTGATTATTGTCACTCGAGCTGCTATGAGTAAAATTGAAGAACCAGACAATGAATATCTATGGATTAGTGAAAAACCTGCTTGGGAGGTATTGGAAAAATGGCGATTAATTTCTCCAGATTTTGCGCAGTATAGCTTTAGAGAAGCTTGTGGATTTACGCCACATCCAAATGAAAATTTATTTGATCAATGGGCTTCTAAGCATCCATTTCAACTATCTGAATTATTCCCATCAATTCATTTAAATAAAGTGCATCCTATAAATTTAAGTGTTTCGAGTACATGGATGGGACATCAAGAAGAATTTAATAATTTGGAATGGTTTCAGTATAAAATGAAGCAACTTCAAAAAGAAGTCCCAAATAAAATAATAGCTGGGGGATATTTAGAACCCAGAGCTATTTATACGTCTTCTGCTTATGACCGAATAGGGAATTATGGCCGAGAAAGCAGGAGTATTCATTTAGGTATCGATTATTGGTTACCCGCAGAAACACCTGTTCATACACTATTAGATGGTGAAGTGATGATTGCTATTAATGATGCTGGAGATAAAGAGTATGGTGGTTTAGTTATTTTAAAACACCAAACCGAATTAGTTGATTTTTACACACTTTATGGACATTTAAGTGTGAAAAGTGCTACTAAAAACAAGGTAGGAGACCTTCTAAAAAAAGGATGTAAAATTGGAAATCTTGGAAATTATTCTGAAAATGGAAATTGGGCACCGCATCTACATTTTCAGGTGCTATTATCTCTTTTAGATTTTAAAGTAGATTATCCTGGTGTTGCTTATTTTTCAGAAATGGCCGTTTGGAAAAGCATTTGTCCAAACCCAAGTTTGTTGATTATATCGGAAGCGCTACAGAAAAAAGAAAATACGAGTCAAGAAGACCTTATCACTTATCGTAAAAAGCATTTAGGAAAAAGTTTAAGCTTACAGTATAAAACCCCTATCGAAATGGTACGTGGTGCAGGACAATATTTAATGGATTCTCAAGGTAGAAAATACCTGGATACTGTAAATAATGTGGCCCATGTAGGACATGAAAATTATAAAGTTGTAAAAGCAGGGCAAGAACAAATGGCATTGATCAATACGAATTCTCGCTATTTACACGAAAACATTAATAATTTAGCAAAAGAACTTATAGAAACATTAGCTCCGGAATTAAATGTGTTGCATTTTGTAAATTCGGGAAGTGAGGCCAATGAATTAGCAATTCGTATGGTAAAAGCGGTTACCGGTGAAAAAGACATTATCGCTTCGGAAGTTGGTTATCATGGTAATGCGAATATGTGTATTGATATTAGTTCGTATAAATTTGATGGAAAAGGAGGAAAAGGGGCTCCGGAACACAGCCATATTTTCCCTTTACCCGATGCGTTTAGAGGAAAATATAAAGGCGAGCATACCGCTGAAAAATATGCAGGTGAAGTACAAAAACAAATTAAAAAGATTCAAAGCAAAGGCCGAAATGTAGGAGGGTTTATCATTGAACCCATTATTAGTTGTGGTGGACAAATAGAGTTGCCTGATGGGTTTTTGGCAAAAGCCTATCAAATGGTTCGAGAAGCTGGAGGTATTTGTATTTCAGATGAAGTACAAACCGGTTGCGGTCGGATGGGAAAAACATTTTGGGGTTTTCAGTTACACGATGTAATACCAGATATTGTGACTATTGGGAAACCACTAGGAAACGGACATCCTATCGCTGCTGTTGCCTGCACACAAGAAGTTGCTGATAAATTTGCTAATGGCATGGAGTATTTTAATACTTTTGGTGGTAATCCTGTTTCTTGTGCTATTGCAACTGAGGTTTTAAGAGTCATTAAAAGAGAAAAATTACAAGAAAACGCATTAGTCATTGGTGAATTTCTGAAGGCGAAATTAAAATCACTCGCTAAAGAATTTCCAATTATTGGAGCCGTCCGAGGACAAGGATTATTTCTTGGTATTGAATTGGTAGATACTAACTTAAATCCATTAGCCATACAAACCGATTATTTAGCAAACCGAATGAAAGAGCATGGGATATTAATGAGTACAGATGGCCCAGACTATAATGTGTTAAAAATTAAGCCCCCTCTTCTATTTACAAAAGAGAATGCCGACGAACTAATTTACTATTTGCGTAAGATTTTTGCTGAAGATTTTATGATCAGTACAGAAAAATAGTCGCACGATATTAATAAGTTATAAGATCAAAAATTATGAAAGAATCACTTTTAATACTTTTTTTATTATCCTTTAGTCTTGGATTTGCACAAACAACAGAAAAAATTGATAAAGAAGCTATAAAGGCTGTAATGAATTTACAAGAAAAAGCATGGTCTAATAATAATCTAGAAGGCTTTATGCGGGGTTATTGGAAAAACGATTCCCTAAAGTTTTATGGTAGTAATGGACTTACTAAAGGTTGGCTGAAAACCTTAGAAAATTATAAAAAAGGATATCCAACCAAGGAGGATTCCGGAACCTTAAAGTTCACCATTAAAGACATCTCCAAAATTGATAAAGGTAGTTATTGGGTGATGGGTGAATACCACTTAAAGAGAATTATAGGTGATGCAAATGGTGTGTTTTTAATTATCTTTAAGAAAATAGACGGTGAATGGAAAATTATTGCAGACATGTCTTGTTAACTATTTAAAATTTTCTGTCGGGATGGAATGGATTTATATCTAAAGATGTTTTCTTATCTGATATAATTTCAGATACTAATTTACCAGTTGCAGGACCTAAACTCCACCCCATCATGGCGTGACCTGTAGCAATTGTAAGGTTTTTGTATTGACTTACTCTTCCTATATATGGCAATCCGTCAGGAGTGCAAGGACGTAATCCACAAGCAGCATTATCAATTTCAGAGGCTTGTATTTTTACATCCTTATAATAATCGGAAGCAGCTTTACCAATGGTATTTACTCTAATTGTATTAATCTTATTATTAATTCCAGCAATTTCCATGGTACCAGCAAAACGTGTAAAACCATTCATAGGAGTTACCGCAACTTTCGCTTCTACTAAAATAGCAGGTATGGTAATCCCTGTTTCTCTTTCCACATTAATTCGATATCCTTTTCCAGCTTGAATTGGAATTTTAATACCTAATTTTTTAGTGATTAAAGGACTCCAAGATCCAGCAGCTAAAATAACCTCATCTGCTTTCAATGTTCTTTTTGAGGTTTCAACCTCCATAATTTTACGTCCAGAAATAATTAAGTCTTGAACACTCTCATTTTTATAAATATTAACTCCTTTCGCTTTTAAATAAGATAACATTTCTGTCATAAACTCTTTGGGAGTCATGTGCGCATCAGAATCAAAATAAACTGCTCCTTTACAATTGATGTTTGCGTTAGGTTCCATTTTCCTCACTTCTGCTTCAGAAATATTTTTAACATTAAGCCCTTCTTTAATGGCTCGTTGTCCTACTTTCCATTCTTCTTCTCCTGCCTTATCTGTTTTATAAAGCATTAAAAGACCTTTTCTTTCAAAATGAAAATTAAAATCTTCGGAGGATTTAATTTCTTTATATAACTCTCTTCCTAAAATATTAATATCCTTGATAATCGGAATGGCTTTTTCAACTTTAGGAGCAGTAGCAGATTTTTTAAATTTTAAGGACCATTGTAAAAAATCCTTGTCCAAACGCGGTTTTATATAAAAAGGACTGGAGGGATTAAACATCCATTTAATTCCTTTGGTGATCATACCAGGAGCTGCTAAAGGGATGATATGACTGGGTGTAATATATCCCGAATTTACAAAAGAAGCTCCAGAGGTAATATCACTTTTATCAATAACAGTTACTTGGTGTCCTTCTTGCTGCAGGTAATAAGCAGAACACAAGCCGATGATTCCTCCGCCGATAATGATTACTTCTTTTTTCATTGTTAAATCACTTGAAAACCATGAGCATAAGGATCATCTTCTTCGTCAATTAAAATAGTATTATAGCCATAAATCTTTGCCCATCCTTGTATGCTAGTAATGATCGCTTTGTTTCCATCTAATTCTGTTTCTTCTTCTATCCTTCCAATAAAAGTGGATCCTATATAACTTTCGTGAATAAATTTCACACCTTTGGCCAATTTTCCTTTTGCATATAATTGTGCCATTCTAGCTGAAGTTCCTGTTCCACAAGGGCTTCTATCTATCGCTTTATCACCATAAAATACAGCATTACGTCCAGAAGATTTTGGGTGGATAGGATTTCCTGTCCATTGGATATGACTTACATCTCTTATGGTTTCATTTTCTGGGTGGATGAACCTATTAGGGTATTTTTCATTAATCCGTTTCCTTAGTATCTGGGAATATTGAATTAGTTTCCCAGCCGTAAAATTATGTATTCCACTAAAATTTTTCTGAGGATCTACAATCGCATAATAATTTCCTCCAAACGAAACATCAAAAGTGATTGCTCCTAACTCAGGGCATTCTATGCTTAGATTTTCTGCTGCCAAATAGGATTTTACATTTTTTAGTTTTACCCATTCTACTTTCCCATTGGTTTGTTTATAATCTATTTCTACCAATCCTGCAGGAGTTTCCATTCTTACTTTTCCAGGGGTTAATGGCTCTATGATTCCTTCTTCAATAGCAATGGTAATTGCTCCAATCGTTCCGTGACCACACATAGGCAAACATCCTGAGGTTTCAATGAATAAAATTCCAAAGTCATTTTCAGGAAATTGAGGTTCAAAAAAGAAACTCCCACTCATCATGTCATGACCTCTGGGTTCGTACATTAATCCTTTACGTATCCAGTCGTATTCTTTTAAAAAATGCTGCCTTTTTTCACTCATAGAATTACCTAAAAGATCTGGACAACCAGTAGTTACTACTCTAACAGGATTCCCGCAAGTATGCGCATCAATACATTTATAAATGGTTTTACTCATTGTTATGATCTTCAATATAATTATTGACTCTATTTTCTAAAATGGAAAGTGTTACGGTCCCTTGTTCTAAAACAACCTCATGAAACTCCCGAATATCAAATGAACTTCCCAATTCCATTTCTGCTTTTTTACGTAATTCTCTAATTTTAATCTCTCCTATTTTATAAGATAATGCTTGTCCTGGCCAAGAGATATATCGATCGGTTTCGGTATTGATTTCATGAATAGAAAGTGCCGTGTTTTCAGCCATATAGTTGATCACCTGCTCGCGTGTCCATCCTTTAGCATGAATTCCTGTATCGACTACTAATCTACAAGCCCGCCACATTTCGTAAGTTAATTTACCAAATTGTTCGTATAAGGTAGTGTACATCCCCATTTCTTCAGCAAGAAATTCGCAATACAAACCCCATCCTTCTCCATAAGCGGATAAATAAGTGTCTTTTCTAAATTGAGGAATGCTATCTCCCAATTCTAAATTTAAAGAACTTTGCAAGTGATGTCCTGGTACCGCTTCATGAACTGTTAAAGAAGGTAAAACATACAAAGGCCTACTGGGCAAATCATAAGTATTTACCCAATAATATCCTGGATCTGTACTGTTTTTACTTGTTCCTACATACCTGCCCGTAGTATACTTTGGCGCTATGGCATCAGGTACTGGTGCTACTCCATAGGGTTTTCTTGGTAGGGTTTTAAAAAACCTAGGCAATTGCTCATCTGCTCTTTTTGCCATATCTCTAGCAATCATTAAAAGTTGTTCTGGGGAAGTAGCATAAAATTGAGGATCGGTTCTTAGAAAATTTAAGAAATCTGAAAAACTTCCTTCAAAGTTTAATTCAGAAATTATTTTTTTCATTTCAGTTTTTATTCGAGCTACTTCTTGTAATCCAATAGAATGAATATCATCTGCAATATACTGAGTACTTGTTGTATAGTAATTGATTCTGTTTTGATAATATGCATTGCCATTAGGTGTTTCGGAAATTCCTATACTTGTTCTTGTTTTCGGAAAATATTCCTCTTCAAAAAAAGTTTTCACCAATTTAAATTGGGGAATGACATTAGTAGTAATCGCAACTTTAGCAGCAATTAATACCGAATCTTTTTGAGTTGATGTTAGTGTTTTTGGTAAATTATTAAAGGGTTGATAAAAATAACTTTTTTCAAAATTTTCAATAATATGGTCATTATAACTGGACTCATAGCCATTAAATATGACGCTGGGTTGTGATACTCCTTTTTCTAAGCCTTCTCTTAATAAAGGCAAAAACTGATTCACCCTACTCGGGATTGCATTCAGTTTTGTTAAATAGTCTTTCACTTGCTCATAATTTTGAAATGGGCGAACCATAAATGAAAAATTAGTGTGAAATCCTGAATCGGATAACAAAGGGTTTAAATACATTTCAAATTCAAAGTAATCAATGGTATCTTGTAATTGAAATTTTAATAGTTTCAAGGAGATAGATTCCGTTTCAGATAAGAAAATTACATCAATCTTAGCTAGTCGTATTAATTGTTCCTTGGCATATTCCGCCTCTTTTTTATAGTGTTCCTTTGAAAATAAACCTAAGGGATATTGATCTTCATCGTAACTTTGCCTTTCTTCTATTTCTAAAATTATTTTATTTAACAAATATGAATCCTTAACCTTGGACTCTTTAGAACAGCTCATGAATATTAGAAATAGTACTAAAAATAATCCCTTAAAGATTTTCATACATACTTAGATTTTATCTTTTGAATTTTTACCATTAACTAACCTTATAATTCCTAAAGGATTCTCATCTGTTAACTCCTTTGGAAGCAATTTATTTGGCCAACTTTGAAAGCTAAATGGACGAACCCACCGGTTAACCGCATGAACACCGACTGCTGTAAAACGACTGTCTGTAGATGCTGGATAAGGACCTCCATGGAGCATTGCAGGACAAACCTCAACGCCGGTTGGAACTCCATTAAATATAATTCTTCCTACTCTGCTTTGAAGCGCGGCAATTAGTTCAGGAAATTCTTGAAGCTCTTTTTCTTCTCCTAAAATAGTTCCAGTTAGCTGGCCTTCTAAATGACTTATTACCAGTTTTAATTCATTTGCATCTTTACATACTACTAGCATAGAAAAAGGCCCGAAAACCTCTTGATGTAAAGTTGTGTTATTTAAGAAAGTTAGTCCATTAACAGTCACAATTGCTTGTCTTGCATAATTAACTGCAACACTATCTTGAAAGTCAGCATTAACGGTTAGTCCTTCTTGCTGTATTGCTATTTGTTTATTTTTTTCATAATTTCCAATTATATTGGGATGAAGCATACAAGAAGGTTCTAATTTTACTATTTCTTCAGAAAGAGTGCTAATAAAATCAGTTAAAGAATCACTTTTTATCCCAAGTATTAAACCTGGGTTGGTACAAAACTGACCAGACCCTAAAGTAATAGATCCAGCATATGTTTTTGCTAAAGCTTCACCTCTATTTTGTATCGCTTTTGGCAATAATACTACCGGATTAACACTTCCCATCTCAGCAAATACCGGAATTGGTTCGTCTCTCTGTGCAGCGATATTGTATAAAGCTCTTCCTCCTTGAATACTACCAGTAAATCCTACTGCTTTTACATCTGGATGTGTAACTAATTCAATCCCTACTTCAATTCCAGAGCTATTTAAATTTGAAAAAACTCCATTAGGCATATTCGTTTTTTGAGCAGCCCTTATAATTGCATCTGAAACCATTTCACCAGTTCCAGCATGCATAGGGTGCGATTTACAAATAACGGGACAACCTGCTGCTAATGCAGAGGCCGTATCTCCTCCAGCTGTTGAATAAGCAAATGGAAAGTTACTAGCTCCAAAAACAACTACAGGTCCTAATGGGACTAACATTTTTCGGATGTCCTGTTTGGGAATTGGTTTCCTATCTAAATCTGCAGTATCTATTGTTGCTGCTACCCAAGAACCTTCTTCCAACATAGTTGCAAAACTTGATAACTGCCCTATCGTTCTGCCTCTTTCTCCTTTTGCTCTTCCTTCTGGAAGGCCAGTTTCTGATTGATACATAGCAATCAAATCATCTCCCATTGCAATTATTTCATCAGCGATGGCTCTTAAAAAGTTTGCTTTTTCTAATCCAGATTTTTTACTGAAAGATTTAAATGCTTCCGCTGCCAACTCAGCCGCCTGATTAATCTCTTCAGAAGATGCTTCTGTAAAAATTTGTTCGTTTTCTATATTCAATTTTGGATTGAACGTTGTATATGTTTTCCCGCCTTTTGCGGAACGCTTAATCCCTATATGATTTTCTCCTGTTGTCATTTTCTGTATTTTATTGATTTTTTGTGTTTTTCGACAGCTACTTCTAGGGTGATTTTTTATTGCAATTCTCGAAAGCGAGTCTAATTTCTAATATTATAAATTTTTATAATCCGGTAATTGAGGCCTATTTTTTAACCCATCTTCAATAACCTTTAATACCAGAGCTCTTTCCGTTCCTACTAGCGGTAAACGAGGTGCTCTTACATTCTCAGTTCCAATACCTGTAGCGACTTCAGCTAATTTAATATTTTGTACTAATTTAGAATTAATATCTAACTCTAACAAGGGTAAAAACCATCTGTAAATTTTAAGTGCTTCTTTAATTTTACCTGCTTTTTGAAGTTCATAAATCGCAACTGTTTCTGCTGGAAAAGCACAAACTAATCCCGCTACCCATCCATCTGCTCCCATTAATAAACTCTCCAATGCTAAAGTATCTACTCCTGTCATAATTTTTAAACGATTCCCAAAACGATTTTTAATACGAGTTACATTAGAAATATCTCTAGTAGATTCTTTAACAGCTTGTATTGTTTCATATTTTAACAAGACATCAAACATATCTAAAGTAACTTCCGTTTTATAATCAACAGGGTTGTTATAAACCATAATTGGCAAACTACTATTATTGGCTACCGCTTTAAAATACTCCAATACTTCACGATCACCCGCACTATAACGCATTGGCGGAAGCATCATTAAACCACTAGCACCATCTTCTTCAGCTTTATTTGCAGCATCAATTGCACCTTTGGTAGTTTGTTCTGCAATATTTATCATTACAGGAATTTTACCAGCTACTATTTTTACTGTTTCGGTAGTTAAAGTTCTCTTTTCAGAATCCTCTAAAGTACTTGCTTCACCTAAAGTTCCTCCTAAAACAATTCCATGAACACCCGCTTCTACTTGTGCTTTTATATTTTGTGAAAACATCGCTAAATCTAAAGTATCTTTAGTCGTAAATTTAGTGGTGACTGCTGGCATTATACCTTCCCATTTAAATTTCATATTATGAATATTTTATTAAACAATAATTATTAAATTGTATTGTATTTATATAAATTTATACAATATCGGTTTACTTGGTGTCGCATCATTTTCAAATGATGCTATCTGAAGATTTAATATGTAACACCCATCTAAAATAGGTGTGGGAACATAAATAAATTCGGTAATGGTAGCATCCAATCTTGGTGCTAATGGATAATTCCAAAAAGCTTTATGAGCCAATAATTTTCCTTCGTCTTTTTCTTTATCAACCGAAGGTAAATCTATCAACAAATGTTTTATACCAACTTCTTTTATATACGCAGCTGCTTCTTCTAACAAATAAGCCCAATTGGTGTTTGAGTATTTTTTAGATTTCTTAGTGTCAGAATTTGGCATTGTTCTAATGATTAAAGCCTCTGGTCTATTTCCGTTTAACACCTTTTTAATTTGTTCTTTAGAAATTACTAAATCATCGCCTTTTTTATCTGGTATCACCGTGATTAATTCCGCTTGAAAAAAGAATTTTTTTAAAGTTTTATTTATAGAATGAAATTCTGAAGTAATATGCCCAATGCATTCGGTATGAGTTCCGTGAGCATGGGGATTAAATTCTATGGTATTAAAATTAACAGAAGCTCCTTCACTCACCTTCCCAATCCAGTCCCCCTCTTTTACGGGTTCTATTTTTGGCTCATTTAAATACCAAGCTATAGGGTTTTCAAGTGAAGCATTTAAAGGAATTGAAATATCTAATGGTTTAGATAAATCAATCTTCTTTGTAACAGTATCAATTTCTAGTGTTGCAATCATGGTTTAAAAATAAGCATTTTATTCGACCATAAATAAGTTACTGGCAATGCCGTCACTTAAAAATTTTCCTTTTTCTGAAATTATTAAAATTTTGTCATTAGGAGAAGTCCCCTCTTTTTTTGCAGATGGCTTCACTACGTTTGCAAAGACAATTTCCAACAAACCATTATTAATAGAGCTTTCAGCTTGTTGAAACAAATAATCTAAATATTTTATACCAAAATCATTTTCCACTTTATTTAATGAAACTCCCCACATGGTTCTTAAACCTGTCATTAAATATTCATTGTATTGATCTGTTTTAGATAACGTTTCTCTTTCAATAGGTAATTTACCTTTTTGAATTTGAGTTATATATTGAATATTATTACTGACATTCCAACTTCGAATGTTTCCATCAAAAGAATGTGCTGAAGGTCCTAGCCCCAAATAAGATTTACCCTGCCAATAAGCGGTATTATTTTCAGAAAAACATCCTTGCTTACCAAAATTAGAAAATTCGTAATTCACGTATCCTTCTTTCTTCATTTTATCTAATAAAATAAGATATTGACGATGAGAATTTATTTCACTAACAGGAGCTATTTTACCATTTTCAATCAGCTTTTTAAGCGCTGTTTTGGGTTCCACAGTAAGCGCATAACTTGATATATGAGGAATCCCGAAAGCTACTATGATATCCAAATTTTCTTCCCATCGTTTATCATCCAAACCCGGAATTCCATAAATAAGGTCCACACTTATATTATCAAAATATTGAGCAGCCATTTTTAAACACTCTTTTGCTTCTAGAGCGTTATGAGCCCTGTTCATTAATTTTAAATCTTCTTCAAAAAAAGACTGTACTCCAATACTCAATCGATTGATTTTTGTTTTAGAAAGTTGATACAGTTTATCTTTAGTAAGGTCATCTGGATTGGCTTCTAGGCTTATTTCTATATTTTCTTCAACTTCAAAATTTTTATAAACTTCTCCTATTAGCAAATCTATTTCCTCTTTATTTAATAATGAAGGAGTTCCACCACCAAAGTAAATCGTTTTTATAGGAACAGAAATTTCACTTTTTCTCAATTCAATTTCGCTACAAATTGCAGCTAATAATTCATCTTTTCTCTTAATACTTGTTGAAAAATGAAAATCACAATAATGACATGCTTGTTTACAGAAAGGGATATGAATATAAATTCCAGCCATTTATTTAAATCTGGATTTATTAGTGTTTATAAAATACTGCATGTATTATTTTTTTACGCGTCCTTCATTTTGTTTTACAAAAGCGGACCATCCGGTGTAATTTTTTCCAATTTCTATTTTTCCAGAATTATAAAAATGACAAACAGCTGCAGCCAATCCATCAGTACTATCTAAATTTTTAGGTAATTCTTTTAATTGCAATAAATTCTGTAACATTTTCGCTACTTGTTCTTTACTGGCATTCCCATTTCCAGTAATGGCCATTTTTATCTTTTTAGGAGCATATTCTGTAATAGGAATTTCTCTAGAAAGCCCAGCAGCCATTGCAACTCCTTGAGCTCTTCCTAGCTTAAGCATGGACTGCACGTTTTTTCCATAAAACGGTGCTTCAATTGCAATTTCATCTGGTTTAAAAGTATCAATCAATTCAATGGTACGTTCAAAAATTAATTTCAATTTTAAATAATGATCATCATATTTGTGAAGTTGAAGCTCATTTAATTGTAAAAAATGCATTTTTTTATTAACCACTTTTATAAGCCCAAAGCCCATAATAGTTGTTCCAGGATCAATACCAAGTATAATTTTATCAGAATTCATTTAATTTTTTAAATCTCAAATTAAAGATTTACTAATTTAGCTTTTTATGTTCGCACTATGTTATAAATCTAAACAATATCTTTTGGTTGCTCTTAATGGATATTTAACTTTTATGTACCATGACTTTATGAGCATTATTCAAGAATCTAACAGTGAATTTCTATTAGACTGTTCTTTGGGATATACATTTAATGTTTAATTGCTTGTCTTAATTACTAAAGGTAGTTTAAATGTTGTTTTTACAGGTATTCCTCGTTTATAAGCTGGAGCAATGGGCTGTAATGTTTTTATTCCTTCCATGATAGTAGTCGCTAATAATGGGATTTGGACTTTTAACAAACTATCTATTTTCATGGAGGTAATAGCAATTTTTCCTTTTTCATCAACCAAAAAACCTAAAACAAGTGTTTCGTTAAGGTCATTGGTTACCATCATTTTTTCTGAATTTATAACTTGATACAGATGAGCTGAAAGTGTGCTTTCAAAACAGCTTTTTTGTTGTTTCTTTTCAGTAAATGTGTCACAATTTAAAAAGACAGGATATTGATCTACATCTTTCCAATTAATAGATTTTATTTCGTCTTTAAGAAATGTTTCTGATGAAATTTTTTCGGTTTCAAAGAATTGACAAGATTGAAATAAAACATACAAAACAACTAAAACTAACCAGTTTTTTACTTTCATCTTAATGCTATTATTTCCCTTTAGCTTGTTTTACATATGCTTCCCATTTCATATCTTTATAAATATCATCCCCTAAATAAGAGACAATAGGAAGCATTTCTACAGCTTTTCTATAACCAGGCATCACCAATAACACCTTTAATTCTTTATCTAAATAAACAAATGTTGGATAACTTAACTTGCCTTTTAATAAACTGGCAGGCAACTCATTATAACCTCTTTTCCCTGAATCTACAAAATTAAATTTCTTTTCTTTAAAAGTAAGTGTGTTTTTATTCTCTCCATCTAGTTTCACACAATAAAACTTTTTATTAAGGTACGCAATGAGGTCTTTATTTTTAAAAGTTGTTGCATCCATTTTTTTACAATAGCCACACCAATTGGTATACACGTCAATTAATATTTTTTTTGGCTCTTTTTTTGTAGCAGCTTCAGCTTCTTCAATAGTCATCCAATTAATTTCTTGTGCAATTAGTTGAGTGCCATTTAATAATAATGCAAAAACGAAAAGAAATAGTTTATTTTTCATGTGGGTATATTATTTTATAGAATAGGTCAATGCTGTTCACCATTTATCATTTAATTGGAAGTTTAAAATTTTATGTACTTGTTTATAGGCTAAAAATAGTAAATCCCTCTAAACTACAACATAACATTTATGAATATTAATTGTTTTATTTATCTTTGTTAATACAAAAATAATTTAACGAGATTCCTGTTTTTACAGGAAATTAATATGGATATTGTATTAGTAATTATAGGTTTAATCTTATGTATAATAGGAATTGTAGGCAGTGTGTTTCCGGTACTTCCAGGACCTCCTTTTGGTTGGCTAGGATTGTTATTATTAGAATTAACCGAAGGTATTCCTACTAATTATTGGTTTTTAGGAATCACTTTTATCATTGCCATCGGCATCTTTTTATTAGATTATATGATGCCTGCAATTAGTACTAAAAAATTTGGAGGAAGTAAAGCTGGTGCTATTGGAGCGGTATTAGGTTTAATTATTGGGCTACTATCTCCAATCCCTTTTGGGTTTTTAATCGGCCCTTTTGCAGGAGCTTTTATAGGTGAGTTTGTTTTTAATAAAACAAAAGGACCCCAAGCTTTAAAAGCAGCTTTTGGATCCTTCTTAGGTTTTATTGCTTCTACCTTTATGAAACTATTTGTTTCATTTATGTTTCTTGGACTATTTAGTTGGGAGGCACTAAGTCACTGGAATAGCTTCTTTTAATATGCTAATTTTTCCATTTAATAGGAATCTCAAAACGATTCTAATCGTTAAGTTTATGTATTCATGACACAAGGGCCCTTTAAAGAATTATATTGCCTTGAGTTCTTGTAATTATTTAAAAAAATGATTAGCAATAGGCTGTTAGTTACAGAAAATACTATTTCTTAAAAAATAAATTAAATATAAATAAGATCACAACTGCCCCAATAGCACCTGTTAATACATCACTTATCCAACCATCTCCTAAACTAACTCCTAAATAACCTAAAAGGCTAGAACCTACAATACTTCCAATAACACCTACTACAATATTACCTATTAAACCCAGTCCACTTCCTTTATAAAACTCACTGCCTAACCAACCTGCTAGGGCTCCAATGATTAATGTTGCTAAAATACCCATAATTAAAATGTTTTTTTATGATTATTATTATAAATATACTGAAAATAAATCACTTAGAAATATATTTATTAACAGTAATTATAAATGGTGTTGCCTTTAAGGCAATCTAAACTCTTTAAAAAGTAAAAAGATGGGGATATTAACCCGGGGAAGAACCCCAAGTTTGTTTTTTTGTTTTACATTGAATTAATGTATATCCTCCAATGTATAAAAATGATATACCCTTAACACAAGAATATTTCTATGCTAAATAAAAAAAAGCCTATCCAAATGGACAAGCTTCTCGATACTAATATGTTTAAAGTAATTAATTAAATTACTTTAACATTTGTTGCATTCAATCCTTTTGGACCTTCTTCTACATCGAAGCTTACTTTGTCACCTTCATTGATTTCATCGACTAGTCCATTTACATGTACAAACACATCTTTGTCACCTTCTTCTGGAGTGATGAATCCAAATCCTTTAGAATTATTGAAAAATTTTACTGTTCCGTTACTCATAATAAAAAGTTATAAATTAACTGTAAATATAGTTAGAATATTTTAGGGAGGCAATTTTTATTGAAAAAGCCAATTTATTGTAGCCTTTTTTGCAATAAATTTGAAGTTAGGTTTGAATTTAGACACAAAAAAGCCTGCATTTTTGTAAAGTTCATTTTTTTATTTTAGCATCGCTTTAAAAGCTTCTAGGTCAAACTCATTTCCATAAAACAACGTACTCATTCGCATCACATCTGCTGCAATAAGAATTGCAGTTTTAATTTCTTCATCAGTAGCGCCAAGTCTTTTTGCTTCAGAAATATGATATGGAATACAATAGTCACATTTTGTAGCAGCAGAAGTACCTAAAGCTATTAAATGTGCGTTTTTTTCATTGATAGCTCCTTTAGAAAATAACTCCATTTGCGATGCAAAGTATTGGTCTGAACTTTTTAAAATTGATGTTGGATATAGGCTGTTAAAAGGGCTTTTTGCAAGCAATTCTGTTTTTTCAGTATCAGTAATTGTGTCTTGTGCTAAAAGCGTTTGAAATCCTACTATAAAAACGAATGCAATTAAAAGATTTTTCATTTATTTATATTTTAAGTTAGATTCAAATATACAAAAATATTTAATTTTAATTTAAAACTAATTGTTGGGTAAACGATTCAAGTTATAGAAATTGCTGAATTAACAGAGGAAGATATGCCTATGATTTAGTTTCTAAACCAGGATTGAAGACTAGTACCACCAATCCTAATTTCTGATAAAGTCTCGATTTAGCATCACAATTTTCATCCTTTTATCTAAAGGATTAACTGTTTTATAAAGTATATCATTGTTTGAATTTAGCATCGTTTTCAATTTTAAATTTAAATCAGAAATAAATTTATTTATATTTCTAATATTTTGACTTCGATCTAAATCAGCATTATAAAAGTTATTTACGAGATTTTCATTTGTGATGCTAAAGTCATTGTTAATGAGCAGTGTTAATAATTTGTTTTCGTCAGCATTAATATTTGTAAAATTATCTTTAATAAAAACTTTGTTGTTTTTAAATAGTAGTTTATTCGAGTTCTCTTTATACTTCTTCTTAATCGAAAAAAGGAATATTAAAAAAATTATACAGGCAATAACGATCAATAATTTTAAGACAACTATGTAGTTATTCTTTACAAGAGCTTGTTCATTTATAAGATTAAAATTTAATGTATCAAGCTTTGTTTTTACAAGCTTTAGTCCAGAATCATATTGAATCCATAGGTAAATATTATCTTTATGTACAAAGGGTTTATAAAATACATCAATTGTTTTTTGAATCATTGGATCTAAAGCGTATTGTTTTAATAGGTTGTTTTTTAAGTCAACCTCTACAATAAATTCATAAGTGGAAGAAAAAATATTCCCATTTAATTCAAAGGAGTTATTGCTATACTCAATACTATGACTTAATACCCCTAAGTTTTCCCATTTTTTTGCTTTAAAATCAAAACTCCATATTTCATCGTTATTTATTCTCTGATTTAAATCTTCTGGATTTACTTTTTCCCCACCTATGATATAAAGTTTATCATTTAAAATTTCATAAAAACTAGAACATGATCCTTTAGGATAGATTCCATTAACTGAGCTAATAATTTGCCATTCGTTAGTAACAGTATCATAAAAAGTAAGTTTATTGTTGGTGGTCCAAAAACCATAACCCCCATAACGATATATAGTGTCATTGTAAGTAAACACATTACTCTGCCAAACCATTTTGTGGGTATATGAATTATCAATTCTTTGAATGGTGTCATTATTTAATTGATACACTTTACCTCCATTAATTTCTACGAAATGAATGGGCTCTTTATCTAGTATATGATATACTGAGAAGTCAAAATTAGGTGGGGATATTATTTCTTTTTTTTCAAGCAGGTGAAAACTGTTTACATCGTATATAGAAACAGAATCTTTTTTAAAAATCAACAACTCTTCATTGTTCTTATTAAAGGAGTAGTTTGATTCAGTATCAATATAGATCTCTTGGCCAAATGAATTGAATCCAATGAGAAAGATTATAAAAAACAACTTCTTATGCATACATAAAATATTATTTATAGGGTACTATTTTATTGATTTTACTAAAGCTAAGATTGATTTTTAAAACTGTAATAGTTCATCTATATCTGTAATTTTTACACAAGATAATACTATTTTATTTCTTGCAAAATAATAGGTGTATTAAAATACACCTACCTTAAACTAGTTGAAATATATTGTTGGATAAAGTTAGAATAATAATTTTATTTGAATTAGGAAAAACTCTCTTTTGTCTAATTTTTGATATTACTAGTATTTTCTTTATTGGACGTTTTTTTGTAAACTTCGTAACTATTTTTATTCGTAGTGGGTTTTAATTTTTTTCAATGACATCTAACTGAAAAAGGGATAAGCCTTCTAATTTGCTACTCAATAATCCACTTTAACATTAAACGATCATAATGTGATAGAAGATTATTGCTAGCATTCCAAATAGGGCGATGCATCCCCAAGTAATTAATTCATTTTTATATCTTCGTACTGCACTGCTAATATATGTTTCTTGATCTGCCATACTATTAATATTGTATTTTTTAATTTCCAGTTCTACAGCATCACCAAATTGATTACTAAGTGATGGATTGAACTCTATGGTCAATGTTCTTTGTTCCTTATAAAGGAATCATAAAACATTTATCTTTTAGAAACCCAGGGTTTTTAAATTTATTATAAACCTTCTGTTTTTCTTTATATAACAAAATTATAACAAAATATTCTTATATTTGATACATAAATGATACATATATGCTTGATATATTAAAAAAAAATATTGAAAAAAAATTAGGCCAAAAGATTCTAAATCGAGGCGATTGCGAATTGCTTTCAAATGCAATATTAGAAACAATTGATATTGAAATTAGCTATAATACAATAAGACGAGTATTTGGTTTGGCACCAAACGTTAAAGCTAATAAAAAAACCCTAAATACCTTGGCAAAATTTATTGGGTACAAGCATTACATTCATTTTATGCAAACGTATCTAAAGGAAGAAAAAAACTATTTATCAGTATTAGTTTTTAGGGCTGTTTACCATGCTGATAAAACCGAAATAATAAAATTAGTTCAAGACACAAAAAGTAGTCCTGAAGATTTTGTGAGCTTTATCATTATCCTATCCAGGGAATTACTTTATAACAAGCAGTATTCCATTTTAAATCAAGTATTTGAGTTAGAAGAATTAGCGTATGACAATTTTTCTTATTCAGAAGTCTTATTTATTGGAAACTCGATTGGTTTATTGCTGAGAAAACAACATTTGGAAGACAATGCATTTTTATATAACACTAATTTTTTACGTTGTGTATATTTAACGTTTGTTGATTATTCAAGTCTTAATGGATATTATGCAGATTGGGCAGGTGTTATTAATAAAAGTAAAAAAACAAAAGAACTTCAAATTTTCACAAAGGCTATCCTAGAGTTTAGGAAGTTTTTAAACAAGAAAACTGTTACAGATTCCTTTGAAAATTTAGCTTTTAATCCAAACTTAAATCCTATTCTATGCAGTCGGTTATTATCGATTAAAATAATGGCAAATAAGTATGATGATTTAGAGCAGATTCTAGACGCTTATTACAAAATACATTCCGGGATTAAATCATTGTTAATTGACTATTCATATGAGCTTTTCATTACCGCTATTACCACAAAGAATAGGGTACTAATGCACTATCTTATTAAGCGCATAGATTTGGGTGAAAATAAACTGTTTTATTACCATAAATATCATTTAAATTTGTTTTACCTAATGGGTATGTTTTACCATAAAATGATTCAAAACAAGAGCAATCAGAGAACATATAAAAAGTTGTTTAGTTTAAATAACACAAGTCATAGCTATGAAGATTATGTTACCTTATTGCACAGTATATTCTTATATTCAGAAGCCAAAACTAAATCATTAAAGGAAACTATTAAAAACGACTATATCCAACTTAATAAAAAACTAGCATACCCTTATTTTTCGGAAGCATATTTGATAAATTACTTTATTGATAAATAGCTGCATTTTTTCATTTTGTTTAATTATGTATACAATTTAAATAGATCATAAAATTATAAATCAGGCGATTATTAATTTGAAAAGAACCGGTTAGAAACAATAAATAAGAAGAACATAGGGCATAACTATTTTTTATGAAACTCTTTTAAATGGAAAAAAGAAAAAGCACTAAAACTAGCGACGTGTAAAAAAAAATAGTGTTATTTTTGAATTAATTAAGGTTCTTGTTTGTTTTGTTAATCTGAATTTCCTACAGAAATTCCTCGCACATAAAACCGTAAATTTCATTACAAAAAAATGTTAACCAATATATACTGGAGCTAAAAAAATAGTTGACAGTTTTAACCTATCACATTTCTAAAAAAAAATAACTTATGAAAAATTTACTTGTAGCAATCATTGTATCACTCTCATTTTCAATACAAGCTCAATCAACTCTTGATGGGCTTTGGGACACTGGAGAAGCTAATACCAAAATAAATGTCAGTGAAAAAAATAGTCTATGGTCGGGAGTTGTCAAAGCATCAGATATTAAGGATGATATTGGAGAACTGATTTTAAAGGATCTAAAGAAAGATGGAGACAAATGGACTGGAAAAATCTATGCTCCAAAGCGTAAAGAATGGTATGATGTAGAGATTATAGCGCAGGAAGATAATTTAAAACTTAAAGTTAGTGCTGGAATCTTTAGTAAATCATTAGTATGGAAAAAGAGCTAATAAAAAGCCCTAAACAAAAAAAGGCTATCAGCTTAATGATAACCTTTAACACTTATAATTGGGAGTTAAATTTTAATTCATGAGGTCTTTTATATTTATCAAAAAAAAAGTCCCAAAATTAAACCAAAATTTAGTATTAAAGTAAATATTTAACACAAAGCAAACCGACCCCTCCAAGTACAATAGCATAAGGAAAAGCCATTTTTACCATTTTACCATACGATAAATTAATTAAAGGCGCTAATGAAGATGTTAACAAAAATAAGAATGCTGCCTGACCATTAGGAGTTGCGACACTCGGCAAGTTTGTTCCTGTGTTAATTGCTATTGCTAATTTTTCATATTCACCTCTAGTTAAGTTACCAGCTTCAAATGCAGCTTGTACTTCATTTATATAAACCGTAGCCACAAAAACATTATCACTAATAGCTGATAAAATTCCATTAGCTATATAAAACATGGTCGGCTGAAGTGAAGTATCCATAGCTAGAGCATAATCAATAATGGGCTTAAATAAATGTTGGTCATGTATCATTGCAACAATAACAAAAAACACTACTAATAATGCAGTAAATGGTAAAGCTTCTTCAAAGGCTGGACCTAATTGGTGTTCATCTGTTATACCCATAAATGCCGTTTGGAGTATAATTAAAGCTAAACCTATAAACCCTACAGGAGCAAGATGTAATGCCAATCCTATAATCAACAAAACCATTGCAACAGCTTGTATTATAAGTTTTTGTTTCTCTTTTTTAGTTCTTTTATCATCTTCTATTTCAGTGTAGTTTTCAATTATATTACGAGCGACTTCTGGTAATTTTGCTCCAAAACCAAACAGCTTGGATTTTTCAAGAAATACTGTAGTTAGCAAGCCTGCAAAGAATACCGGAATTGTAATAATCTTCATTTGCAAAAAGAACTCAATAAAATCCCAACCCATTTTTTCTCCGATTAGTAAATTTTGAGGCTCCCCAACTAAAGTCATTACACCTCCTAGTGCTGTGCCAACCACACCATGCATTATTAGACTACGTAAAAAACTACGAAATTGCTCTAAAGTTTCTCCACTTAGCTCTTTCCGATCTAGTATTCCATCTTTATCCAAATCGAGATTACTAGAATGAATTTTATGATAAACCCCATAAAAACCAACACCTACACTTATTAAAACTGCAGTAACCGTTAATGCATCTAAAAAAGCAGATAGAATAGCTGCAAGAATGACAAACAAAAGAGATAATGCCATTTTTGATTTCACCTTTGTAAAAACCTTACTAAAAATAAACATTAGCAACGGCTTCATAAAATATATGGCCGCGACCATAAATATTAACAATAAAATTACTTCTAAGTTTTGTGCTACTTCATAATATGCATTTTTGGCATTGGTAAGGTTTAATATTAAAACTTGAATAGCCAATAGGCCTCCAGATATTAATGGGTAACACTTTAAAGCCATTGCGAGAGTAAATATAAACTCTGCAATAAGTATCCAGGAAGTTATGATTGGTCCTAATGTAAAATAGGATATGATATTAAATATTAAAAAGCCAATTATTGTGTATTTATACCATTGGGGACTATCCCCTAAGAAATTTTTGAGCATTTTGTAAGTTTTTGATTGTTAATTTGAAATCCAACAGAAAATAAAATCTTCTTTTGGTTAATAAAATTTTAATTAGCAGGGGTTTTTTCTGAAATCTGTATTAAAGAACAAAGCAAATTGTAAATACCACTTTCCAGAATTACTTAATTGTTGATGTAATATACCTGTTTGTATACTTATATCCTTATTTATCTGATACCCTAAAGCTCCATAAAGTCGATTCCTATCAAAAAAAGATTCTTTAATATTGATAAAAATTTCATCATAAAAACCTAAAAATAAAGTTCCTTTTTCAATAACTGGTTTGTTAAGAGGCACAAAAAGCATCAACCGGTAGCGCAACCTATTCTTATAATCTTGATTCACCCATCGCTGTTCAACTCTGTAACGATGTTCAAATTTTATTCTTCCTAATTTATTTGTTAAGATAAATTGTTGCCAGATTCGGTGTTCTTCAAACTCTTGAGAATTTTGTTCAGATTCATATACATACGATGGTATATAAGCGTATCCGGCAGTAGCAATTGCTTTCTCAGAAAAATGATAATTTAATCCTACTCGAAGTAATAACTGCTCTACATTATTTGGTGTTATAGTATAATTTCTAAATTGTATTTCAGCATGAATACTAAAATTATCACTAATTCTATTTGTGCCAAAATACATTAACCAATTACCAACCTTATCCTCTTGAGAATAAGACATAATAGGAACTAGAAACAGTAAAAAAATACTGTTTCTAGCTAATTTATTTATAAGGTTCATCTTATTATAAAAAAATTACTTTTCCTGTAGAAACATCATAAATAGCTCCAAATATTTCAATAGTACCTTCCTTTTCTAATTCAGATAATATGGAGCTTTCCTTTCTAATTCTATCAATTGATAATTCCACATTAAGTACGGCAACATCTTCAATAGATTTATCATTCATTTTAGAAACATTAGCCTCAACAGCTACAACAGCAGGTTTAATTTTCTGTAACAATGGCGTAATATTTCCTAATTCTACATGATTACAGGCAGCTGTAACTGCACCACATTTAGTATGGCCCATAACAACAACTATTTTTGATCCTGCAACTTTACAAGCATATTCCATTGAACCTAAAACGTCTTCATTAATAATGTTTCCAGCAACACGAACACTAAATATATCTCCTATTCCTTGATCAAAAACTAATTCTGTAGGTACTCTAGAATCAATACAACTTAATATTACAGCAAATGGGTACTGTCCTTCACTAGTTTGAAAAACTTGTTCTTTCAGGTTTCTAAGTGCTTTTAAATTTTGTACAAACCTGTTATTCCCTTCTACTAAAATTGTGTGTGCATCATTAGCAGTTAGGTTATCTTGTGTTATTTTTGTTTGAGTATTCATTTTTGCTTTTTTTAATTGTTATTTTCTTTTATCCACCTAATACACTCTTTAAAATTAACAAAAATTTGTTCTTCTGGTATTAAATCTGGTATTAAATCTATTTTTTCCATCAAATATCTAGGCTGATCAATAATATTCACTAATAATATTCTCTTTCCTTCTCTTACTAAATCTATCAAAATATCTTCCATTGCATAGAGTCCAGATTGGTCTATATATTGCATTCTTTCCATCCTAATTATAATGGTAGAAGCTGTATCTGGAATTTGTTTTATCAATTCTTGAAAATCACTTGTAGATCCAAAAAACAAGGGGCCGTTAATATGCTTTATAAAGACTTCCCCTTTTATGTTTGCAGGAAAATCTACTTCATCTGGCCAAGCTTTTTCTTTCTTAAATGAAGTAATATTAGATTCTTTTGCTGTAAGATCTCCTATTTTTTTCATAAACATTAAAGATGCAATTATGAGTCCAATTCCAACAGCATAAACTAAATTCCATACAGATGAAAGAACCATTACAATTAACATTATAGTTACCTCTGGTCTTGGCATTTTTGGTATCGCTTTTAAACCTTTATAGTCCATTACACCTATACCAACCGTAATTAATATACCTGCTAATACAGCCGCAGGAATTTGCGAAGCAACAGGGCCTAATGCTAGTAGAATTAATAAAAGAAGTACTCCTGACAACATACCAGAGAGTCTTGTTTTCCCTCCAGCATTAATGTTTACTACCGTTCTAATTGTAGCTCCCGCTCCCGGAATACCTCCAAAAATGGCTCCAATACTGTTACCAATCCCTTGCCCAATTAATTCTTTATTAGGTTTATGCTTGGTTTTAGTCATATTATCTGCAACAACCGATGTTAACAACGAGTCTATTGCTCCTAACAACGCCAATGTTAATGCGGCAAAAATATAAGGGGTAATGCTATCTAAACTAAATCCAGTAAATATTTCAAGGTTTGGAATGGGTAACCCACTAGGAATTTCTTCAATAGGTCTATAATCGAGTCCAAAACCAAATGCAATTCCAGACATCACCAATAGGGCAACTAAAGTACTTGGAACTGCTTTGGTAATTCTTTTAAAACCATAAATAATTAAAATAGTACCTAAAGCCAATAATAGCTCTAACCAGTTGATGTTTCCTAATGCTCTTGGCAACACTTTTAATGAACCCAAAACTCCTGACGCTTCTTTACTTGCAAGAGTTTGTGATTCTTTTAAAATTTGAGTTTGAGTTATTTTTTCAGCTCTCTTTACTGTCTCTTTAAAATCCTCTAAAACCAATACTCCTTCCCCTGCTTCTTCTTTTAAAATATTATCTAAAATTATTTCTTCCGCTTGAGGTTTAAATTGATTAACAAACTCTGCGTCTTCTTTGGGGTAATAACCAAGAGAAGGAAGTATTTGAGTTACCAAAATTATAACCCCTATCGCAGTCATAAATCCTGAGACTACAGGATATGGAATGTATTTTATATACTTTCCTAAACCTATTAATCCGAGACCAACCTGCATTAAACCTGCTAATAAAAAAACAGTTAAAATAGCAGGTAATGCTTTAGAGATGTCGCCTTCAAAAGTAGTAACGATCCCCGCAATTACCACCATACTAACTGCTGTCATTGGAGCAGTTGGTCCAGATATTTGAGTATTGGTGCCTCCAAAAAGCGCCGCAAAGAAACTGACAAAAATGGCTCCATAAAGACCCGCACTTGGTCCAAGTCCTGAACTTACACCAAAGGCCAATGCAAGAGGTAAGGCAACTATTCCTGCGGTTATTCCGCCAAATAGATCCCCCTTAAAATGTTTAAAATTAAATAGGTTTTTCATGTTTATATATATTATATATATCACATAAAACTCCAAATTTATATTATGTTTTTTGAAGCTTATGTGAAATGTTAATTAATTATTAAATTAATAATCTAAAAACTATATAATGTGTTCGGGAGGTGGTAATACTATCTTTGAATAGTGATTTGAGTTATTCTCTATATAATAATAATAAAATGAAGATTGTTTAATTAAAGCATTTAATGAATAAGAAAGTTGGATGATTTTTTCTTCAATATCTTTTTCTGCTTTTTCAGATTTCTCTTTCTCAGTGGTGTCATTATATATATAAGTATCTGTTTCGGTTAATAAATTAACAACTGAAGGCGCCAATATTGAAAATATCAATACTGAAGAAAGCATTATATATACAAACGATTTTAGCATAGTCGCGAAAATAATATTTTATTCTTATTAATCTTCTTTATAAATTGTTAATTTTCAATTTTTACAAACCAAAATGGTGGTGGGAGTGATGATTGTACTGGTGCTTCTGATGTTTATGCTGGGGAAACTTATTTAGGAGACACTTGGATAGATGGAGATGGAGTAGAAGAATTAGAAGTGGTTATTTCAGATGCAGATTTTGATGGAGATAATATTATTTATACTATTCAAAACTCTAATTTATCAGCCAACCAACGCCTTGAGGGTATTAGTTTGTTTGTGGACGACCACTACAATATTAAAGATATCGGCGGCAGCAGGCCTGAATGAGTACAAGGCTTGTCCTGACGTTTGTTTAGATTAACTAACCTGCTTTTTTAAGCAATCGAATAACTTGAGTAGTACCAAACTCTTTGCCTGTTGAAGTTTTAAATCCGTTTACATTTAAAATCGTTGCCATTTCACGCAGTTTCATTTTACCTATTGAATCAAAACTTTTTACAAAAACCACTCTATTAATTTAGGGTGTTTTTTTATGCTTTATATATAATACACTACTTTTGGTTTAAAACTAAACACAATGAAAAAACTTACATATTTAGTATTAATAGTATTAAGGGTAATACTATTAGTAGCATTAACCTATATAGTGGTTGCTTGTAGTAGTGATGACAATTCAAATCTTCCTGGTAACTGTCCTATCAATTTTGAATGCAGTTCAGCAACAGCTAATGATTTTCTAAATCTTGATGGTGTGAATGAGGAGTATCAATTCAATGTATCTCAATATGGCGAACCAATTTCAGACGGTTTGTTTCAAAATACTGATGGGAATTATTATTACTCTTGGATTTGGAATGAAGATTGTATATCTGTTTCTTGTAGCGACTGCTCATATATTATTTTTGATGATTGCCCATAATAAGTAAATAATTAATGGACACAACCAAAACCCAGCTTCACTAACTGCACTCCTTAACCATTTAAGATTACAAACCACTCTATTAATTTAGGGTGGTTTTCTTTATGCCTTCGATTTAGTGGTTAGTCATTTACATATTGGTATTATATTAAAGGCATATCTTCCTCCTTCAGTTCAGCTATTTCTTTACCCCTTTGAAGTTTTATTTATAATTAACTACTTTTGGTTTAAATCAAACACAATGAGAAAAGGTATCTATTTATTTTTAGCTTTATTAATCTTAGCTTGTAGTAGTGACGATAGTAGTGATAATGGTAATAATGATGGTGGTGGAAATGAGCAATCTGTATGTAATGGAGATAATCCAATTTATTTAGCAAATAATGGTTTAACTATAAAGGCTTGTGAATGGTCAAATGTAGGTGATGCGGGAGTTATAGACGGTATAACTTACACAGTAGTAGATGAGGCTAAGTTAAGAGATATGGTGGCTAATCAAGAAGATCTAACTAAAGTGGTTACCACTAAAGTGACTGATATGAATAGGATGTTTTATTATCTTCAAACTTTTAACCAAGACATCAGTTCTTGGGATGTAAGTAATGTGACAAATATGGAAATTATGTTTGATAATACAAATGCCTTTAATCAACCTATTGGAAATTGGGATTTGAGTAGTGTGAATAATTTATACGGGATGTTTTATAATGCTCAAGCTTTCAATCAACCTATTGGAAATTGGGATGTAAGTAATGTAACAAATATGAGCTTTATGTTTTCTTCTTCAGTTTTCAACCAAGATATAAGTTTGTGGGATGTGAGTAAAGTGACTGATATGTATGGTATGTTTTCTTCTTCTATTTTTAACCAAGAGATCAACAATTGGAATGTGAGTAATGTAACTACAATGGGAAGATTATTCTATAATGCTACTTTTTTTAATCAAGATATTAGTAATTGGGATGTAAGTAGTGTAACAGAAATGAACAGTATGTTTTTAGGGACGGCTGCAGTGTATAATCCTTTTAACCAAGATATAACTTTTTGGGATGTGAGTAGTGTGATTGATATGTCGAATATGTTTATTTTCACTTCTTCTTTTAACCAAGACTTGAGTTCTTGGAATATTAGTAATGTAACTGAATGTCTTGGTTTTAGCTATGAAGCATCAGCTTGGACATTAACTCAACCCATATTCACTAATTGTACTCCTTAACCATTTATAGATTATAAGCCATTCTATTAATTTAGGATGGCTTTTTTATGCCTTCGGCTTTAGTGGTTATATTTGGTGGCGCATATTTTTCAGCTGTAAACCCCCATCATATATACAATTTTACATACTTTACATACTTTTACTATAAAAAAAACTTTTATTTTTTAATATATAAAGTACTTAGCCGAAGGCTTCAAAAGAGTAAAATGTCAATTAACAAAAAAAGCCTATCCATATGGACAAGCTTCTCATTAATTAACTACATAAGTCTTAACGACTTAGTGTTAACAACACAACATTTTAATTGCGGTCTGGACGAGACTCTGAAACTCACTTATAAACAAGTGTATTCTAAGTGATTAGCCTCCTTATTATTGTTAGGATTACCTTGTTTTTATGTTAATAAAGAAGCAATATAAACTTTACAAAGAGAATTAGAATAACTCTAAATTAGTATAGTCCTTACAAGACCTGAACCTACTTCTATAAACACTTGTTAAACCTACAATAAACATCTAGAAATAAAAAAGAGCACCCTATAGATGCCCTTTTTACTATTTTTAATTACTGTAGTTCCAATAATAACCTCCAGCTTGATCTTGTTCTTCTCTACAAGTTTTGGTAATTGGAGATTTACTTATTCCTGTTTGCCTTGAAGCTTCTGCAACAGATTTAAATTGAGCTTCTCATCGGTTTAAAACACAAACTTAGTCCTATTTAAAGGACTCAATACAACTTCTTGGACCCCTATAATCCTTGTGCCTTATTAACGCTATATATATAGTATTTATTAAATTATTGAATTAGTTTCCCCAAGCATTGTCTAACTTTTATAAGTGTTGGGTTATTTGGATCTTCAACAGGTTGACTTCCAACTTTGAATTCTATATTCACGTCTTTGTTGAAGGCAAGAACGATCGATGATCCTCCATATCCAAAATGTCCCATATATTGACCTTGCTCAATAGTAGTATTATCTTTTACTGCGTTGATTATACTTCCAACTCCCCAAAAACCAATTGCAACCATTGCAACAAGTCCGAACTCTTTTGTTTTTATTATCCAAACATAACGTTGGTGCTTACCAATTTTTTCATACCATTCTGCTTTATTACTATTACTAGGTAAATTTGGAGCGAAGAAATCTATTGGGTCGTAATCACCAAAATCATAATTATACGATCCGTTATACATTCCTTGATGGACTATTGTTCCATTTACTGGAGCATGAAAATGATGGTAATCCGTAAACCAAAGAAGGATGTCAAGAAGGTCACCTCCCAGGAAATGATTATAATATCCTGGTAATACTTGCTTTAAATCAAATCGGTCAGATTTACCAGGAAGTTCATAATCAGTATTTTTTAAGTTCTCAATATTCACCGTTCCGTCTGCACGATTAAGGTAAAAGATACCTCCATCAGAAGGTGCAACAATAACATCATTTGGAGTTGTTTCGCTACAAAGTGGTCGTTGTCCAGCTTTTAAGTTACGTAGAAAAAACTGGTTGAAGGACTTGAAACCACCTGTTGGACTAGATGAATCGGGTCTTTCATAATCATCAATATTGAATGGATGCGCTGTTGTTCCCTTATATTTCATCCATTCCGCCAATGTTGATATTGAAGATGTACTGTTAATAAAATCTCCATGGAAATTAAGGAATGTAGTAAACCAAAGCTTAAAACTGTTATCATTAACTAAAAGCAAACCTGATTCAGTATTTACTAAATAATCCCAATATTCAATGTACTTTCCTGGATTTGAAGTTGTCGGAGTATATGACAACCATTCTGTGAAAAAATCTTGAAGTGAAGATTCTCCCGCTAAATATGGGCTCCAGAACTTTACAATTGATTTACTGCGATTAGAAATCAATACCTCAATACTGACTTCAGTTAGTGCAGAAATATAGTTTACTTTATTTGCAGGTTGTGCAAGTATAGTTTCCAGTTTTTGGATATGGGCTTTAGCTGCATTTTCTTTTGTACTCCATTCAATTGCAGTAGGTAATGTAATTGTATTAATTTTTTTTATAGTAAAAGGTTCAGTTTCTTTAACTGTTTTATATACAGTTTTTTCTCTACAGCTTATTAGAGAGATTGCAACTACAAAAGCAAAAATACTTAATGCTTTAAAATAAGAATTTTTCATGATTAATTTTAGATTATGAGATTTAAACAAAAGATTTATTTAAGTTGTTAAAAATAAAAATACATTTTTTTTTCAAACATTCAAGTTTAAATAAAGGTATAAAATTCAATTTATATATTTATTGATAAACATCATATAAAGTAATAGGTGCTGTATAATACATCAATTAATCTTCCGGTAATAATTTATAATTATATACTTTAGCTTAATAACTAATAATCAACACAATGAAAAAACTTATCTATTTATTTATAGGCTTATTAATCGTTGCTTGTAGTAGTGATGATGATAATACTGCTCCTGTAGTTACATTAATAGGAGAATCCTCTATAACTGTAACGCAAAACGCTACTTATGAAGATGCGGGTGCTACAGCAATAGATAATAATGATGGAGATTTAACTTCTAATATTGTTACAACTTCAAACGTAGATACAAGCACATTAGGTATGTATACTGTTACTCATAGCGTTTTGGATGCATCGGGTAATAACGGTTCGGCATCAAGACAAGTTGGTGTTGTAGGTGGTCAACCAACTCCTTGTAATGTAGTTTGGTTAGATGGTAATGGAGTAACAGTTAAGGCTTGTGATGATGCAGAAATATATTCAACGGGTATAATAGATGGCGTTACTTATACGTTGGTTAACGAAATAGTCTTAAGAGATATGATTGAAAATGGAGAAGATGTAACTAAGGTAGTTACCACTAAAATAGCTGATATGAATAGATTATTTTATATTGACGAAGATACTTATAATGATTTTAACCAAGACATAAGTTCTTGGGATGTTAGTAGTGTAACTGATATGAGTCAAATGTTTCAATTTGCTACTGCTTTTAATCAAGATATAAGTTTTTGGGATACAAGCAAAGTAACTGATATGAGTTATATGTTTGCTTTTGCTACTTCTTTTAACCAAGATATAGATATTTGGGATGTTAGTAAAGTAATAAATATGAGTGCTCTGTTTATTAACTCTTCTACTTTTAATCAGCCCCTTAATAATTGGGATGTGAGTAATGTGATTAATATGAGTAATATGTTTGAGGCTAATTTACTTTTTAATCAAGAATTAAATCGTTGGCAGGTTGGTAAAGTACAAAATATGAGTGCTATGTTTTCTTTTACTCGTTTTAACCAAGATATAAGTTCTTGGGATGTGAGTAGCGTGACTGATATGGGTACTATGTTTAATACAAGTGAATTCAATAAACCAATTAACGAATGGGATGTGAGTAATGTAACTGATATGGATTATATGTTTGCTGGAAATCTTATTACTCCTACTCAATTTAACCAGCCACTCAATAATTGGAATGTGGGCAGTGTGACTAATATGAATAGTATGTTTTTTCAAACTATCGGTTTTAACCAAAACTTAAGTTCTTGGAATGTTGATAATGTTATAAGTTGTTCTAATTTTAGTTTTGGGATCAATCTATGGCCAGAAAATTTACAGCCCAACTTCAATCCAGGCTGTTAATGATTTAAACTAATTAAATTATAAATCCTTTTTTTAAAATAAAGCGACTCTATTAATTTAGGGTGGTTTTTTTTATGCCAGCTATTTAGTTAATTGTAGATATTAATATGCTTACGGCAATGTGCTTTACCTTTCGTTAACCATATATTAACCAACCGTTAACTATTATAACTTGATATGTATTAGTTGACTTAATCTGTATATTTTCATTCTTTTAAAGTTACGTTTACTAATGATTCTATACCAAAGTGTCTATTTAACACTAAGTCTGCAGATCTTAAAGAACCATTGACCCATCCTTGTTGCTTTTTACCAACCTAAGTAATAATTTGATGGTATCCAGTTTGGACGTTTTAAATTAAAATAATCTTCCAACATTCTTTCTGCAACGCAAAAGGCTCCTTCAACCCATCCTTGCTGATCTGAATAAGCTTCCCCACAGATATAAATACTCTCCTTAGGGTTAGGGTTTCGCATATAAGCCATAGTCTTTGCTATGTCGTAATTAGATTTCCAAGCATGGTAACCTCCTCCAAATGGATCTTGGCTCCAGTCTTTATACCAAGTTACATATGGATAAGGAATTTCTGGACGGCCATGTAATTCTCTAATTTGATTCATAGCTTCATCTACCATTACTTGTGTCGCTTGGTTTTCAAGTAATCTAGATTTAAACTCATCTGCTTTTATTCTTTTTGTAGCTCTTGGCGTGAACAATTTTAAGTTAGACTCACCTTTTGTTTGAGACTTTGTTAATCCTTGCCAAAAGGTGACTGAACTCATATCGTTATAGCTTCCTAGCAATAAAGAATGACTATCATTTTGATCAACTCCAAAGTAATAACATTGGCGTATAGGAAGATCTGTTATTGAATGTCCATCATAGATTTTAAAATCCTCTATCCACCAGGGCTCTTCAAATCCCATTAATATTTTTAAAGAAGGCTCCTTTATTACAGAAGCTATATTTTTTTGAAACACTTCTTGAGTATCTTTATCAAAGAAGAAATTGTTTTGATCTAATAATTCCAAAGACCTTCTGGGTATAGCAAGAATAATCTTATTTGTTTCTAGAGTCCAAATAGTTTTTGATTTTTCATGAAAAAATTTCAACTTATATTTATATTTACCGGAGGTTTGTTTATCGAATGTAACCAAACGGTTTCCCATCCATATATTAGCTCCTTTTTCTTTTAGATAAGCATCCGCTAAAGCATAGGCGATTAAATCATAGCCTCCTTCAATCGTTCTGTAAGTTACTGTTGTACTGGAAAAATCTCCTATCATATATGGTAATGCTTCAGCGGCATTCCAATTAATTGTATTAGAATAATACCCTCCTGCATCAGCTAAAAAATTAAACCCTTCTTGAGACACTTGATCTTTAATTAAATTCCAAAATCCAAAATCATTTACTTTCATTCCAGAATAAGGACCAGGAAAATGATATGTAAGTTTTGGTTTAATGATATTCCATTGTTCTCTTGTAATTTTAAACGAATAGTCATATTTAGAAATCTTTTCGATATATTGACCAAAATGCATTTCGAACCAAGGGTCGGCAATCAAAACATCATAGATTAATTTATTAAATAATTGATTGGGACTATATCCTAAATCTTTTTCATTTAAATAATAGTGAGTCTCTAGTTTTTCACCTTTTTCTTGTGCTATTTCCCAAGCATTCATTTTAATACGTTGTTTTCTGAAATACCCAAAAAGATTTGCATCATTTCCCATGGGGAAATCAACATGCTTTAACTCCTCTTTAAATACATTTTGAATTAGTGATGTTACAATTTTTTGAGAAGTTAAATAGCGCATTCCCCCTAATTCTCCAGTAATTGTAATTCCTGGTAATTGAACAGATTCTAAACGCCCTCCAATACGATTACTCATTTCAAATATTTGAATTTGATCTGCTGGCAAAGCGGTATTCTCATCTTTAGTTAAACGATATGCACTATATAATCCCGAAACACCAGCTCCAATAATAGCTACTTCAATAGCTTTGTTAGAAGGTATATCATATTCTAATTTTATATTTTTTAAGTTCGTGCTAGATTTTTGAATTGGTGTAGATTCTTTTTCAAAATTTTCATTTACTACTTTTTTAACTTCTTTTGTTTTTTGAGCAGTTAATTCACCTATGTTTATTACTAGCAGGATCAGGATTAGATGTATTGTTCTCCTACTTTTTAATAATGAAATTATATTTTCTTTTTCCTTACGACAAGCAACGATAAGTACAGTTAAAAATAAATAAATAAGTTTTTTCATTGTGTTTGGTTTTAAACCAAAAGTAGTTAATTAAAATGATGCATAAAAAAACCACCCTAAATTAATAGAGTGATTTGTAATCTGTTAAATTGATAAATAATTAAAAAGCTCGAACTGCACGCACATAGGCTGCGCCGTACTTATTGGCGTTGATCTGATCACCAACGTAGAAATTCTGTAGCCACGAGCTAAGGTTATCGATCTCCGTAGAACTCCAGTAGGGATTGGCAGTAAACCCACCAATCGCTGCCTTATTTAAATACAGTTGATTTAATTCATCCTTTGAAGGTAAAAACCAATCGGTATATCCTCCACCATTATATGCTCTTGCCAGCCCAGCTGCATAAGATGTTTCTGTTGGGCCTTGAGCAGCTATTATAGCATTTGTATTAGTTAGTCCTGTTCCGATAGCAGTACCTGTTGCACCTGTTAAAACATAACTACCATTATACCATTGTATTCCTTCACTTTGGTCTTCTGTAGCTGCAATTAAGCAGTGTTTGCCCAGTTGAATCTATATAAGCTATTATACCTCCCTGATAACTCTGCCCAATAGCAAGAATTAAACCAAAAGTAGTAAATTAAAATGATGCATAAAAAAGCCAGTGGCTTTATTTTAAGGGTTTATAATCTATAAATGGTTTTAATTTATTCTACTATCATTCTTTTAGTATCTATTCTTTTTCCATCAACATACAACGTATACAGATATAAAGCAGAAGCTTCTCCTTTGTGTTTTTTATAGATGTCTAATACTGTAAATGGTGTTCCTTTAACTTGTAGAAATAAAAAAGCCTGATTAAGATCTTGTCTTATCAGGCTTAGTTGAGTTTTAATGTAATTTACATCAGGTTCTAGTGGTTCTGCTTGTTGCTTTTTACTATTCCAGAATAGAGGATTAATAAATATTCCTGTAGAGAATTGTTTTCTTTTTTTTAAATAAGTCAATCTACAGGTTATATAACAAAGTCCTTTGCTATTTTCTTTGTACTTATTAATAGTATATAATATGTTTAGTTTCATAATTTTTAGATTTTAAATTAATGGGAGGCTTTTGAAATATATAGGAGACCCCAGAGGAGTCTTTTTCAGGTGCAAATTGGAGATATTTTGGAAGAAACGTCAATTAACAAAAAAAGCCTATCCATATGGACAAGCTTCTCATTAATTAACTACGTAAGTCTTAACGACTTAGTGTTAACAACACAACATTTTAATTGCGGTCTGGACGAGACTCGAACTCGCGACCCCCTGCGTGACAGGCAGGTATTCTAACCAACTGAACTACCAGACCGTGCTTACAATATCACTATTGTTTATTAGCGAGGGCAAATATACACCTCCTATTCTTTATTGCAAACTATTTTAAAAAAAAATAAAAAAGTTTATTTCTTTTACTATCCAAACTTTTGATGCTCTACTAGATACGTTGTTAAAATGGTGCTAAAATCTTCATTAATAGCCACAGGAACATACTTAATCCCATACTGTCCACAACGTATTTTAAGCTCTTTAAAATAATCTTTAACAGCTTTTTCATAATTAGCTCTAATAGTATCAGCATAAAGATTTACATGTACTCCCGTTTCTACATCAACAAATCGTTTGGGCCTGTTGTTAAAGTTAAATTCTATTTCTTTCTCTTTATCATAGGTATGAAATAAGATAACTTCATGCTTATTATACTTTAAATGCTGTAATGCCTCAAATAATTTTTCTTCTTCCAAATTACTTTGAAACATGTCAGTAAATAAAAAAACCATAGAGCGCCTTTTAATCTTATCTGCTATTTCATGAAGATAAGTATAAGTCTTAGTTTCTATCTGCTCGCTTTTATTTTCTAGTGCTTCATTTAATTTAGCTAATAACATTTGATGGTGACGTTCACTACCCTTTTCATTGCTATAAAAATCATAGTTATCACTATAAATACTTAATCCAACAGCATCTCTTTGGCGTTTTAACAAATTCATGATCGCGGCGGCGGCCAATACTGAAAAACTAATTTTATTAAGATGATTTATATCAAAATCCTTTAATAAAGGATAATGCATAGAGCTACTATTGTCTATTATTAAATGACATCGTAAATTTGTTTCTTCTTCGTAGCGCTTGGTATAAAGTTTATCCGTTTTTGCAAATAACTTCCAATCGATGTGTTTGGTACTTTCTCCTTGGTTGTAAATTTTATGTTCTGCAAATTCTGCTGAAAATCCATGAAAAGGACTTTTATGCAAACCAGAAATAAACCCTTCCACTAACTGATGAGCCAATAGTTCTAGGTTATTAAACCCTGTTATTTCGTTTATTTCTTTGCGTATATCCATTAGGTCTAAATTAAAAAAGGTTTGCTATATAGCAAACCTTTTTTAATCTTATGTTTTAATTATTATTAAAGTAAAGAATTTAATGCTTCTTCATAAGTAGCTTTAGGAGCAACTCCTACTTGTCTACCTACTACTTCTCCATTTTGAAATACCAAAACTGTTGGAATATTTCTTACTCCAAATTTAGCAGCAAATTCTTGATTTGCATCTACATCAACTTTACCAACAACAGCTTTTCCTTCGTAATCTTTACTAATTTCTTCGATGATCGGCCCAACCATTCTACATGGTCCACACCAAGCTGCCCAAAAATCAACTAATACTGGTTTCTCACTTTTTAAAACTGTTTCTTCAAAAGTTTGGTCTGTTATTTCTAATGCCATAATTTAAATATATTTATTTGTTATGCAAATGTAGTCAATAATCCTACTTTAACTTACAAGAAAATCATTAGATTATATGATGTTAGTATCACGATTTTTTATAATTCCAAACCTGAGATTAATTAAGCTTATACATAATTTGCTCATCTTCTAATTTTTTTAATAGTTCGTTTGAAATATCAATCTTGAACTTTTTTGATGGCATGGTAACTTTTATTTTTTCGGATGCTTCATAAATCAATAATTCCAAATGTTTATCTCCTTTATGACTAGCTATAATTTCTTTTAAATTCGCAATACTAAAATCGTTAACGTCTTCGATAGGTAATTGAATGGTTAATTTTTTCGTGTGGCTATCCATTACTTCTTGTAACATCTGCATGCTATTAAATTGAAGTCTTGGATCTCCTTTTTTCTGTGTTTCTTTATTAACCCAACCATCTTTAACTAATGCTTTAATAAAGATAAAAGAATTAGGCACCAAAAAATGACGAAATTTAAGGTATTGTTCTCCAAAAATTCTAAACTCATAACTTTCATTATAATCTTCTACAATGAACAATGCCCAACCTTTTCCCATTTTTGTTTCTCGATGTTGCACATCTCCAACCATACCCCCAAAACACATTTCTCTATTAATGAATTTTTCTAAATTATTAAAATCAGAAGCAGTACAATTACAAAAACGATTGATCTCTGTCTTAAAATCATCTAATGGGTGTCCCGAAATATAAATCCCAACAACCTCTTTCTCTTGTTTTAATTTTTTAAGAGTTCCCCATTCTTCACAAGGAGGAACTTCAGGTTCTGGAATTTGTACTTCACTACCGCCTCCAAATATATCCAATTGATCGCTGTTTTGAGATTCCTGAAATTTAGATGCAAATCGCAATACCTTTTCTATAAACAGCACTCCCTTTTCGTCTGGATGTAGGTATTGAGCTCTATGGGTGTCGAAACCATCAAAACCACCAGCCAATGCTAATCCTTCAAAAGCTTTTTTATTGGCTGCTCGTAAATCAATTCGTTTAGCTAAATCAAATACCGATTTATACTTTCCATCATCTCTAGTCTGGACAATAGTCGCTACCGCATTTCCTCCAACACCTTTAATCGCTCCCATTCCAAAACGTATGGCACCTTTATCATTTACCATAAATTTATAATACGACTCATTCACATCAGGCCCTAATACCTCTAGCCCCATCCTACGACATTCCTCCATAAAAAAGCTTACCTGCTTAATGTCATTCATATTATTAGATAAAACGGCAGCCATATATTCCGCTGGATAATGTGCTTTTAAATATGCAGTCTGATAAGCAATCCACGCATAACAAGTAGAATGCGATTTATTAAATGCATAACTTGCAAAGGCTTCCCAATCTTTCCAAATTTTTTCAAGTTTTTCTTCATCATGTCCATTTTCTTTGGCTTGAGAAATAAACTTAGGCTTCATTTTATCCAAAACTGCAATTAGCTTTTTACCCATCGCTTTTCGAAGTACATCAGCTTCCCCTTTTGTAAAGTTTGCTAGCTTTTGAGAAAGCAACATCACTTGCTCTTGGTAAACAGTAATCCCGTAAGTTTCTTTTAAAAACTCTTCCATGGCAGGAAGGTCATAAAGAATTTCTTCTTCCCCGTTTTTACGATTTACAAAACTTGGTATGTATTCTATTGGACCGGGACGATATAGTGCATTCATAGCAATTAAATCATCAAAAACAGTAGGTTTTAAATCCTTTAAATATTTCTGCATTCCTGCAGATTCATACTGAAATATCCCTACAGTTTCCCCTTTTTGGAACAACTCAAAGGTAGGTTCATCGTCCAATGGAAAAGTATCTGGGTCTAAATCTACTTGATGCTTTAACTTTACCAATTTAACGGTATCCTTTATTAAGGTTAAGGTCTTTAAACCAAGGAAATCCATTTTTAACAATCCTGCACTTTCTACTACAGAATTGTCAAATTGGGTAACGTACATATCGGAATCCTTTGCAGTAGCAACAGGAACAAAATTGGTAATATCTGATGGAGTAATAATAACACCACAAGCATGAGTCCCTACATTACGAACAGAACCTTCCAGAATCCTTGCTTGATTAACAGTTTGCGCTTCTAAATCATTTCCTTCAGCAATTACTAAAAGTTCATTAACCTTAGGTACTTCGTCATTTCTAAATTTTTTCCGTATTTCAGCATCCGTATAACCAAATATCTTTTTTAATTTGGTCATATTCGGAATTAACTTCGATATGCGATCTGCAGAATTTAAGGGTAAATCTAAAACACGAGCGGTATCACGAATGGAAGATTTAGCGGCCATCGTTCCATACGTAATAATTTGTGCTACTTGATTAGTTCCATATTTTTTAATTACATAATCCAATACCCTACCTCTACCTTCATCATCAAAATCAATATCGATATCCGGCATACTTACACGTTCAGGATTCAAAAAACGCTCAAAAAGCAAGTTGTATTTAATGGGGTCGATGTTTGTAATCCAAAGACAATACGCCACCACACTTCCTGCTGCAGAACCCCTTCCAGGACCTACTGAAACATCCATCTTTCTGGCTTCTGCAATAAAATCTTGACAAATTAAAAAATAACCAGGATAGCCTGTATTTGCAATTACCCCCAACTCAAAATCTATCCTCTCTTTTATTTCGTCAGATAGCTCTCCATATCTTTTTTCAGCCCCTTTATAGGTAAGTCCTCTTAAGTATGCATTTTCTCCTCTTTTACCTCCATCTTTTTCATCTTCTGGATTTTGAAATTCTTCAGGAATATCAAACTTAGGTAGTAATACATCTCTTTTTAAGCCATAAGACGCTACTTTATCTATAATTTCAGAAATAGTAGTAATGGCTTCTGGAAGATCCTTAAATAAGGATTTCATTTCAGATTGAGATTTAAAATAATATTCTTGATTTGGAAGTCCATACCGATAACCGCGACCTCTTCCTATAGGTGTTGCTTGTTTTTCACCATCTTTTACACACAATAAAATATCATGTGCATTGGCATCTTCTTTATTTATATAATAGGTGTTATTACTTGCCACCATCTTTACTTGGTGTTTTTTAGCCATCGGAATTAATACCGAATTGACCCTCTTTTCATCTTCTTGATCGTGTCTTGAAATCTCCACATATAAATCATCCCCAAAAGTTTCTTTCCACCAAATTAATGCATCTTCAGCCTGTTTTTCACCGATGTTTAAAATCTTATTTGGCACTTCTCCATATAAGCCTCCAGTAAGGACAATAATATCTTCTTTGTATTTTTTAATGATGGTTCGGTCTATTCTTGGCACATAATAAAAACCATCTGTAAAAGCCAAGGAAGACATTTTTGCAAGATTATGATAGCCTTTTTTATTTTTCGCCAACAAGACAATCTGATATCCATTGTCTTTATGGTTTTTATTTAAATGATCTTCACAAACAAAAAACTCACAACCAACAATGGCTTTCATTTTTTTAGAAGCATCTTCTTCAGTCAATGATTGGTTATGATCATTGACTTGCATTACAAAATGAAAAGCCCCCATCATATTTCCTGAATCTGTTAAAGCAACAGCAGGCATATTATTATCGGCAGCAGCTTTTACAAGATTTTGGGTGCTGGATGTAGATTGAAGTATTGAAAACTGTGAATGATTATGTAAATGAGCAAATGGAATGTCCTCAAGCCCAGCAATATTTTCTTCTATAATCGCTGTTGAAATCTCATCTTCTTGAGTTAATTTCTCTAATTCTTTTCTTATTTTTTCAGATGCTTTTTTTAAATTAACATGTTTTAATCCAATTAATTCAAAAGGTTGCGGATTTATTTCTGTAAATGTTTCAAAATAGCTGGATTCAACATTTAATTCTTTTGCAGTAAAAAGTTGACGCCGTATTAATTCTAAAAAACAACGCGTGGTTGCTTCTACATCGGCAGTTGCATTATGAGCTTCACTAAAAGGTTTGCTAAATAAAAACGTGTGTAACTCCGATAAAGTGGGTAGTTTAAATTTTCCTCCTCTACCTCCTGGTAACTGACAAAGTTGAGCAGTTATTTCTGTACAAGTATCTAGCATCGGAAAATTAAGCAAGGGATTCTCTATTCCTAATCTATGGAATTCTGCTCCCATAATATTATTATCAAAACCAAGATTCTGTCCAACAATAAAATTAGTTTTTGCAAGTGCTTTCTGAAACTTTTCAATAACCTCAGTTAAAGGTATTCCCTTTTTTTCTGCTAATTCAGTTGAAATACCATGTATTTTTTCAGCATCATACGGAATATTAAAACCTTCTGGCTGTACTAAATAATCTTCATGTTCTAGCAATACACCATTTTTATCATGCAATTGCCAAGCTATTTGAATACATCTTGGCCAATTATCGCTGTCTGTTAAAGGTGCATTCCAACGTTTTGGGAGTCCGGTAGTTTCGGTATCAAAAATTAAAAACATAAAAAATAGGAGAATTAAAATTATTTTTAAATCGCAATTGATCTAAAGGTTTAAAAATATAAAAACCACCTTTCAAAATAGAATAAAAAAGCAAAGAGTTGTTAACTTTTTTAAATAAAAAATTCGCTCCTTTAAGGAAGTTACTTTTCAAAATATTTTATAAAACTCTTATGGATAGGTTACATTAAACTGAGTTGTACTTAACGCATTGGTTGCTGATTAAATTTAGGTTTTCACAAATGCAAAGAAAAAGTTGAAACTATTGAAATTCAAAATAAAATATTATTATCTTTGCAGACTTAAATTATGAACCGGGGTCGGGAACCTCAAAAATTAATAGATATGCCCGTAAAAATTAGATTACAAAGACATGGTAAAAAAGGAAAACCTTTTTACTGGATCGTAGCTGCTGATAGCCGATCAAAAAGAGATGGGAAGTACCTTGAAAAATTAGGAACTTATAACCCTAATGTAAATCCTGCTGAAATCAATCTTGATATTGATGGAACTGTACAATGGTTGCACAATGGTGCACAACCTACAGATACAGCAAGAGCTATTCTTTCTTATAAAGGTGTGATGCTCAAAAAGCATTTAGCTGGCGGTGTTAAGAAAGGTGCATTTACTGAAGAGCAAGCTGAAGAAAAATTCAATGCTTGGTTAGAAGGAAAAACTAAAGAAGTGGAAAGCAAACGTACGGTACTTAGTGATGCTGAAGATAAAATTAAAGCAGAAGCTTTTGCTGCCGAAAAAGCAGTTAACGAACAACGTATCACTGATGCAATTCCTGTAGTGGAAGTTATTGAAGAAGTTGTGGTTGAGACTGTAACTGAAGAAGCTCCTAAAAAAGAAACTATTGATGATGCAGCTGCAGAAGCGGCAGAAGAAGTAACTCCTGCTAAAGAAGAAGAGGTGCCTGCTGTAGAGGCTAAGAAAGACGAAGAATAAATTTTTAACTATGCAAAAGGAGGATTGTTTCTACTTAGGCAAGATTGTTAAAAAATATAGCTTTAAAGGAGAGTTACTTGTAAAATTAGATACAGACAATCCTAAATTTTATACTAAAATGGAATCGGTTTTTGTTCAAAAAAACAAAAACTTGGTTCCATTTTTTATTGAACGTAGTTCCCTTCATAAATCGGAACTCCTTCGAGTAAAATTTGAAAATATAAATGGAGATGAAGATGCAGATCCATTATTAAAATGTGATTTATTTTTACCCCTAGATTTATTGCCAAAACTAACTGGTAATAAGTTTTATTTTCATGAAATTATCGGTTTTAAGGCAGCAGACACCTCTTTTGGAGAAGTAGGTGTAATTACTGGAGTAAATGAAAGTACTTTTCAACCGCTATTTGAAATTGATCGCAATGGAAAACAAATATTAATTCCATTGATCGACCGTTTTATTAAAAATGTAGATAGAGAAAATAAAATCATTCAACTTGAAGTCCCAAAAGGCTTGATTAAAATTTATCTTTAATAAATTTTATTAGCATTAATTATGTTTGAATTTAAACAGTTTTCAATTCAACAAGATCGATGTGCCATGAAAATTGGAACTGATGGTGTTTTATTAGGCGCTTGGGTTTCTTTGGAAAAAAATCCTCAAAGTATTCTAGATATTGGTGCGGGAACAGGAATTCTATCTCTTCAATTAGCTCAGCGATGCCAGGCTGAAACGCTAGAAGCTATCGAAATTGATGAAGATGCATTTGAACAATGCGTTGGGAATTTTGAGAACTCTCCTTGGGGAGATCGTTTGTTTTGTTTTCATGCCTCTGCACAAGAATGTGCAGCAGAAATGGAAGAAGAATACGATTTAATTATTTCGAATCCTCCGTTTTATTCCGATGAATATAAATCTAACAACAACAAAAGAAATACCGCTCGTTTCACAGACACACTACCTTTTAGAGACTTAGCGATTTTCGCATATCAATTTCTTTCAGAAAAAGGGATATTTGCTTTGATACTTCCTAGAAAGGAAGAAGAAAATTTTATTGCTTTAGCTTTAGAAGTTGGATTATTTCCAAAGCGAATCTGTAGGGTTAAAGGTAATCCAACTTCTGAAGTAAAAAGAAGTTTAATGGAGTTTACATTTGAGAAATCCGAAATAATACAAGAAGAACTTACTGTTGAAATTTCAAGACATGTTTATACCGAAGCATACAAAAACTTAGTGAAGGATTTTTATCTAAAAATGTAATTACAATTTTCTAAGTAAAGGTCTCGATAAACAAGTGGGTCCACCACCTCCATAGACACTAATATGCTCACCTTGATAGGCTATAACTGTACATCCAGCTTGTATTAATGCCTTTTCAGTTTTAGGGTTTCCTTGCATCATCAAACAATCTCTAGGCGCTATTGCTAATACATTACAACCCATAGATTCGAATTCCTCTTCAGGAACTTCAACTAATTGATAATTTCTTTTTAATAGTTGATTTCTAAATTTTATAGGCATTAATGGAGAATAAACTACCGCTAAATCTTTATCCACAGGACTTAAAATAGACATTAGATGAAATACATCTGATGTTCCTTTATAATGAGGCAGTTCCACTACAATCACCTCAATACCTTTGGGTTCCAACATGTTTTTTAATTGCATAATCCCTTCTTCATTGGTTCTATAGGTATGCCCTACCGCTAATGTTTTTTCATCTAACCAAGCCACGTCACCTCCTTCTATGGTTCCTGGCGCTTCTATGATTCCTAATATTGGAATGGAATGATTTTTATAGGTTTGCATTTGAGCTTCCGGTTCGTTTAATCTACCCGATTTTCCCATATTGCAAATAATCATTCCAAAATTGGTTGCAATGGAGGCATCGCGACAATAAATGGAATCTATAGTTACTTTATCGTCAAAAAGGAATTCCTTTATTAAAGCACCATTTTTTTGAATTGCTTTTTCGAAATTTTTATACTCTTTTAATGAGTTTTCAAAATTAGGTTGACTTAGATAATGTAATTCTTGCCATTGTTCTTCTAATAATTTTTCTGAAACAAAAGCGTTTTGTACATCTTTAATAAAAACTGATTTTAATTGATGATATTCTGAATGATATGTAGTCTTCATTAATTTTCTTTGTTTTTAATCCATTTCATATAAATATATACAGGTATTCCTATTAACATCAGTAAAAAACCGTAGAAAACGGTTTCAGGTCCAGAACCATATATTGTCCATAAGGAATATGAAAAGCCTAAAGCTGATAATACAAATGTTTTTATCCAGCTTTTAGTGTGAAGCTTTTTTTCAATAACAACTAAAACATAGGATGCCGCTGTAAACAAATAAGGCATTAGCACAACCAATACTGAAAGTTGAATAATAAATTCAAATTGCTCCACCAATCCTTCAGAATAGTTCATTAACATCACAATCGATGACAATACTCCACCGATAATAAATCCATTAACAGGAGCTCCTTTTTTATTTTCTTTCTTAAAAAAACCTGGAAATAAATCATCTTTTGCAGTTGCCATAGAAATTTGACCCGTAATTAAAATCCACCCATTTAATACTCCAATTCCAGATATTAAAACACCAACAGCAACAAAATAGCCTCCATAATCTCCACCTATAATTTTAGCAGCTTCTGCAAATGGCGCAGGAGAATTTTGCAAAATATCCAAGGGTAAAATTCCAAATAAAACAACCGTTCCTAAAATATATAAGATAGTAACAATGATGGTTCCCAACATAGTAGCTCTTGGGATAGTTTTTTCTGGATTTTCTATATTCCCTGCGGGTATGGTAGCACATTCTATACCTAAAAAAGCATACAGTGTTAAAGTGGCAACTGCAGAAATAGCTGAAAAATTACTTTCTCCTGTTAAATTAAATTCAGGGAAATTATCAAACTTAAAAAAGAAGATTCCGATGATAATAACAAACAGAAGTGGCAATATTTTTAATATAGTAGTGATTAATTGAATTTTTCCTGACTCTTTAATTCCTCTAGCATTAATCCAAGTAAATATCCAAATAAGGGCTAATCCAAGGCTAACCGACAATACCGAATTGCTTGCCAATTCAGGAATAAAAAAGCTTGCTGCACCTATTATTGCTATTGCAATTGCTCCGTTACCTACCCAACAGGCAATCCAATAACCCCAAGCAACCAAAAATCCTATAAAATCACCAAATCCCGCTTTTGAGTATACATAAGGACCACCACTTTTACTAACAATGATCTTACTAAAGTTACTAAATATTTTTGCTAAAATTAAAGCCCCAGTAGCAGTAAATAGCCATCCTAATAAGCTTACACTGCCATAGTTTGATAATACCGCAGGTAAAACAAATATTCCTACACCTATCATATTACCAACTACCAAAGAAGTTGTGGTTAGTAAACCAATCTTTTGAGATTTAGTTTTCATATATTATAATAAATTGGTTAAATTTAAAGTCAGTTTACGAAAATACAATAAACCTATTTAGCCATGCCAAAAATGTTTTTTATCAATTCAGATATTTCTAAAGCAGAAACTTTACCAGCAACTTTTTATAAAGACAAAGATATTTTTGAAAACGTAAAAGAGAAAATATTCTTAAAAACTTGGCAATGGATTGGTGATGAAAATTTAGTAAAGCTTCCACAATCAGTTTATCCTTTAGTACTTCTAGATAATTATTTGACGGAACCCTTAGTCATCGTAAGAAACGAGAAAGATGAAATCAATTGTTTTACTAATGTTTGTACCCATAGAGGGAATTTAGTGGCCTTACATCCTGGTAAAGCAAAAAAACTGACCTGTATGTATCATGGCAGACGCTTTAATTTAGATGGAGCATTTGAATATATGCCAGAATTTGAAGATGCAGATGATTTTCCAAGACCTTGTGATCATTTACATAAGTTTCCATTAGAAAAATGGGGACCTTTATTGTTTGTAGGTTTAAATCCCGATTTTCAGTTTTCAAAAGTAATCGACACGATGAAAGAACGTATTGGATTTCTGCCATTGGATGAATTTTCCCTAGACACCTCCACTAGCAAAGATTTTCTAGTTCACGCAAATTGGGCATTATATTGTGATAATTATTTAGAAGGTTTTCATGTTCCTTTTGTACATGAAGGTTTAAACAAAATGCTTGATTATGGCAGCTATAAAACAGAAATCTACGAGCATTGCAATCTCCAAATTGGATATACAAATGAAGCTACTGAAGTATTTGACTTACCAGAAGGTCATGTAGATTATGGTAAAAATGTAGCTGCTTATTATTATTGGGTTTTCCCAAATATGATGTTTAACTTTTACCCTTGGGGTCTTTCTTTAAATATAGTTAAACCAATCGATATCAATAGAACTAAAGTGTCTTTTATCTCTTATGTATATGATCCAACTAAATTAAATAAAGGAGCAGGCAACGATTTGGATAAAGTAGAACGGGAAGATGAGTTTGTAGTGGAAAATGTTCAAAAAGGAGTGAATTCTTCTTTTTATAAGGCAGGAAGGTTTTCGCCAAAGAGGGAAAAGGGGGTACATCACTTTCATAGCTTACTGGCATTATATTTAAATAAATAATTTCAAAATATTTATTTAATTACTCTTTAGAATAAGTGCAAAATTGCATATCATTAATTACTTTTGACAAATAAATAAATAAACTATGAAACCTGATTTATTTGAAGCTCCAGATTATTACAATCTTGATGATTTATTAACAGATGAACATAAATTAATCCGTGATACCGCTAGAGAATGGGTAAAGCGAGATGTTTCTCCTATTATTGAAGAATATGCTCAAAAAGCAGAATTCCCCCATCAAATAGTAAAAGGATTAGCTGATATTGGCGCTTTTGGACCTTATATTCCTGAAGAATATGGTGGCGCTGGATTGGATCAGATTTCATATGGGTTAATCATGCAAGAAATTGAGCGTGGAGATAGTGGCGTGAGAAGTACCGCTAGTGTTCAATCTTCATTAGTAATGTATCCAATATGGAAATATGGAAATGAAGAACAACGCATGAAATATCTTCCAAAATTAGCTTCTGGTGAATTTATTGGATGCTTTGGGTTAACAGAACCAGATTTCGGATCGAATCCTGGAGGAATGGTTACCAATTTTAAAGATATGGGTGATCATTATCTTTTAAATGGTGCCAAAATGTGGATAAGTAATTCTCCGTTTGCAGATATCGCAGTGGTTTGGGCAAAAAATGAAGAAGGAAGAATACATGGTTTAATTGTTGAGCGTGGTATGAAAGGTTTTTCAACTCCAGAAACTCATAACAAATGGTCTCTTCGTGCTTCAGCTACTGGAGAATTAATATTTGACAATGTAAAAGTGCCGAAAGAAAATCTATTACCTAATAAATCTGGTTTAGGAGCGCCTTTGGGATGTTTAGATTCGGCTCGATATGGAATTGCATGGGGAGCAATTGGAGCGGCAATGGACTGTTATGATACGGCTCTTAGATATAGCAAAGAACGAATTCAATTTGGAAAACCAATTGGACAGTTTCAATTACAACAAAAGAAATTAGCGGAGATGATTACTGAAATAACCAAAGCTCAATTATTAACTTGGCGTTTAGGTGTTTTAAAAAATGAAGATAAGGCAACTACTGCTCAAATCTCTATGGCTAAAAGAAATAATGTAGATATGGCAATTAATATTGCTCGGGAAGCGAGACAAATGTTAGGGGGCATGGGAATTTCTGGTGAATATTCTATTATGCGTCATTCTATGAATTTAGAAAGCGTAATTACCTATGAAGGAACCCATGATATCCATTTATTAATTACAGGAATGGATGTTACAGGGCTGAATGCTTTTAAATAGAAATAAAAATTATTATATATTTAAAATCCTACTAGATTATATGTCTAGTAGGATTTTTTATGAGAATTAAGTTTATCCATTTTATGGGTCACATTTTTACCAGTTGGTTCCAGACTCTTTTATTTAAATAATAAATAGTTAAGCATCTTCTTTTAGATTTAATAAGCTTAGTTTAAACTTGATTTGTAAAATACTTCGTAAATTGTTGCAAACATTCTTACTAATTTAAATATTCAAAATCATGAGTAATTATCACATAAAGCACCTTGAAGAATACTATAAGATATATCGTAAATCAGTTAGAGAACCGGAAGTGTTTTGGGAAAAAATTGCTGAAGAGAATTTTACATGGTACAAAAAGTGGGACAACGTATTGGAATGGGATTTTAAAAAACCGGAGGTAAAATGGTACCAAGGAGCAAAACTTAATATAACCGAAAATTGTATAGATCGCCATTTAAGCACAAAAGGAAACAAAACTGCAATCCTATTCGAGCCAAACAATCCAGGTGAAGAAACACAACATATTACCTATAATCAGTTGCATGAGCGTGTTAATAGATTTGCCAATGTTTTAAAAAATGAAGGCCTTAAAAAAGGAGACAGGGTTTGTATCTATTTACCAATGATCCCTGATTTGGCAGTTTCTGTATTGGCTTGTGCACGAATTGGAGCAATTCATTCTGTCGTTTTTGCTGGTTTTTCGGCTACAGCATTATCAACACGAATAAATGATAGTGATTGTAAAATAGTAATTACCAGTGACGGTTCTTATAGAGGTAATAAAACCATCGATTTAAAAAAAATTGTGGACGAAGCCTTAAATGATTGCGCTGGTGTTAATTCAGTATTAGTTGCAAAAAGAATAAACTCTGAAGTAACTATGAAAGAAGGTCGTGACAAATGGCTTCAACCGTTATTAAACAATGCCTCATCAGAATGTGAACCAGAAGTTATGGATGCAGAAGATCCTTTGTTTATACTTTATACCTCAGGTTCTACAGGAAAACCTAAAGGCATGGTTCATACCACTGCTGGCTATATGGTTTATACCGCTTATACTTTTAAAAATGTATTTAATTATAAAGACGATGACATTTACTGGTGCACTGCTGATATTGGTTGGATAACTGGCCATAGTTATATTGTATATGGTCCTTTAACAAATGGTGCCACTACCGTTATGTTTGAAGGAGTACCCAGCTATCCTGATTATGGTCGTTTTTGGGAAATTGTTGAAAAACATAAAATCACCCAATTCTACACGGCACCAACAGCTATTAGAGCATTAGCAAAAGAGCATTTAGATTATACAACTAAACACGATTTATCCTCATTAAAAGTACTAGGTTCTGTTGGAGAACCAATTAATGAAGAGGCTTGGCATTGGTATAATGATCATATCGGGAAAAAGAAAAGCCCAATTGTAGATACTTGGTGGCAGACAGAAACTGGCGGAATCTTAATTTCTCCACTCCCAAATATAACTCCAACCATACCTACCTATGCAAGCTTACCCTTACCAGGAATACAGCCATGTTTAATGGATGAAAAAGGAAAAGAAATAATTGAAAATCAAATAGATGGACGTTTATGCATTAAATATCCTTGGCCTTCAATCGCTAGGACTATTTGGGGAAATCACCAACGTTATAAAGAAACCTATTTTTCTGCTTATAAAAATAAATACTTTACAGGAGATGGAGCCATGCGAAATACCATAGGTTATTACAGAATAACAGGTAGGGTTGATGATGTAATTATTGTTTCTGGACATAATTTAGGAACAGCTCCAATTGAAGACGTTATAAATGAGCACCCTGCTGTTGCAGAATCTGCTATCGTAGGATTTCCTCATGACGTTAAAGGAAATGCTTTATATGGTTATGTAATTTTAAAAGAAACTGGAGATGAGAACTCATTTGATAAGTTACGTAAAGAAATCAATCAAATGATTACAGAACATATAGGGCCTATTGCTAAACTCAACAAAATTCAGTTCACACCAGGATTACCTAAAACACGTTCTGGAAAAATCATGAGACGTATTTTACGTAAAATAGCCGCTAACGAAACTGATAATCTAGGAGATACTTCTACGCTATTAAATCCAGAAATTGTTCAAGAAATTATTGATAATTCGCTTTAAAAAGAGTCTTGCAGCCAATTATTATAGAATATAAAGTAAAATAGCTTTAAGAAATTTAAAACTTAGTATAAATAATATCATCCCATAAAGAAATGATTTAACTTAGGTTTGTTTTGAAGACCTGCAAAAATTACTGAGTAGTTTATTTACGATACGTTGATTACTTTTTCTATTTGAGGAGCATATTTTTTAATAGTCATTTCAACTCCACTTTTTAATGTCATTTGATTAACAGTACAATCCACACAAGCACCCTGTAATTGAACTCGTACAGTCTTTTCATTTTCAATAGATAGCAAGGTTATATCGCCTCCATCATTTTGTAAAAAAGGACGGATTTCATCCAGTGCTTTTTGTACATTATTTTTTAATTCTTCAGACATAAATTAATTTTTAACTGCAGAGCAACCCACAGAATTAGTCATTTGTATAGCTTCAGTAGGTGGTAATACTTCATTCCTATTTTCTAGTTCTTTAATTACTCCTTTTGTTAACTTTTCAAACGCGTTAGATAAAGTAGTGTTTTCTTGTAAGGCTGCTGGTCTTCCATTATCTCCAGCTTCTCTAATACTTTGTACCAACGGTATTTCTCCTAAAAATGGAATATTTAAATCATTAGAAAGATTTTTAGCTCCTTCTTTCCCAAATATATAATATTTATTCTCAGGTAATTCTTCAGGTATAAAGTAAGCCATATTCTCAATAATTCCTAATACAGGAACTTGTATGTTGTCCTGTTGGAACATTGACACACCTCTTCTAGCATCTGCCAAAGCAACAGCTTGAGGAGTACTTACAACAACTGCTCCTGTAATTGGCATAGACTGCATAATACTCAAATGAATATCTCCAGTTCCAGGAGGAAGATCGATTAACATATAATCAAGATGACCCCAAGCTGCATCAAAAATAAGCTGATTTAATGCTTTGGATGCCATAGGGCCTCTCCAAATTACCGCCTGTTCAGGAGTTGTAAAAAATCCAATAGACAATATGCTAACTCCATAATTTTCGACAGGTTTCATTTTACTTTTACCATCAATAGTTTTTGAAAGAGGACGTTCATTTATTACATCAAACATCATTGGAATTGATGGTCCGTAAATATCAGCGTCTAATACTCCTACTTTATAACCCATTTTTGATAAAGTAACTGCAAGATTTGCTGTAATGGTTGATTTTCCTACTCCTCCCTTACCCGATGCTACTGCTATAATATTTTTAATTCCTGGTATTTTTTTACCTTTAATAAGGTTTGGATTGGCAGGCTGAATAGGTACTTCAATTTTAATATTAACAATTACCTTAGCATCTTCTGATACTTTTTCCTTTATAGTTTTGATAATATCCGATTTAGCTCTCTTTTTTATATGAAGAGCAGGAGTAGATATTTCTAAATCTACAATAACTTCGTCTGCAAAAGTCATAATATTTTTCACCGCACCACTTTCTACCATGTTTTTACCTTCGCCTGCAACGGTGATAGTTTCAAGTGCTTTTAAAATATCTTCTTTATTAAATTTCATAGCAATATTTCTCTATAATTATCTTAGTAATAGGGATTACCAAGAGTTGATTCGATAATTAATTTAGATTAATTTTAAAATACAAATATACAAGGAAATGAGTTTTTAATCAGGTTAATTAAATAAAATATATCTGCGTTTAATCACAATTCTTTTTGGGGATCCCAAAAATATTTTTCAAAGTTTTGAATTTGATTTTCTTCCACCACTACCCCTTCACTTTCCAATAATTGTTGCATCAAATTAGTACCTCCAAAATGATGTTTTCCGCTTAACAAACCCGATCTATTAACAACACGATGCGCGGAAACATCTGGATTATTGTGAGATGCATTCATCGCCCAACCAACCATTCGAGCACTTTTTGGACTTCCTAAATATTTAGCTAGCGCACCATAAGAAGTAACTCTACCGTAAGGAATTTTCGCGGCTACTTGATGTACTTTTTTAAAAAACCCAATGTCCTTTGCCATTAAATTGTTCTAATAATCTTTATAAGAGTAAAAACTGAAACAATAGCAGTAACAGTTCCAATAAGATAGTTCATATTTAAATTCATTTTTCGTTGATTTTCTTTTGGTCTAAAAAACCATATATATACAAGCATTACAACAAAAGCACCTATCGTAGAACCTATTACGGTTGCAAACACACTTAAATGCGAAAAGGAGAACCATTTAAAAGAAGCGAATGTAATACTAATATATACCCAATATGGTATTGGCAATAAATTAACAGCACTTAAAAAAAAACCTCTTATAAATAATTTTGCTTTTGATTTAACTTCCTCTGTTTCTGGTTTTTTACTAGTATCTTTTGCTATAAAAAAGAAAAAAATGGTAATACTTATAAATACTCCTAAGACGACTTTTTGAAGCACGGTGATAATCTCTGGATTTTCATCTAAAAATCGAGCAAAAACTAATGCTACTAAGGTTTGAATTAAAATAGCTAAAGTTGCTCCAGCCACAAAAAAATATGCATTTTTTTTTCCTTGACTCATACTTATTTTTGCAGCATACATATTTAACAAACCAGGAAGAGATGTTGATATAATGGTCCCGAATAGCCCAAAAAATAAGTAATAAATAAAATCCATAGGAGGCAAATTAAGTTCGTAATATACCAAAATTCAAATTAAGAAAAATTAAAACGCAGATAGGTAATCTTTTTATTAATAGCTAGATACTGGCTTTCATAATAAGTTTGAATAGCTGTCACTTCTTTTGGAGCATTTGTAGTGCCATATACATCGTGATGAGCATATTCAATCGTTAAGCCAAGGCCTTGTAAAAGTCCCAAAGTATAACCGTGCATATATTCACTATCCGTTTTAAGATGGACCATTCCATTTGGTTTCAGAATTTTTTTATACTTATTTAAAAAATCTGGATTGGTCATTCTATGCTTAGTTCGCTTGTATTTAATTTGAGGATCTGGAAAGGTAATCCATATTTCATCCACTTCATTTTCATCAAAAATACAATCTACTAATTCTATTTGAGTTCTTAAAAACCCAACATTATTTATTTTTTCTGCTAAAGCTGTCTTTGCTCCTCTCCAAAACCTAGCTCCTTTTATATCAATTCCTAAAAAATTCTTTTCAGGAAACATCGTAGCCAAATTTACGGAATACTCCCCTTTTCCACAACCCAATTCTAAAACAATAGGATTTTCATTTTTAAAAAAACCTCGATTCCAATTCCCTTTTAATATCAAGGTGTTATTTAGGACTTCTTCTCTTGTTGGCTGAATTACGTTAGAAAAAGTTTCGTTTTCTTTAAAACGCTTTAGTTTGTTTTTACTTCCCAAAATTATATATTTTAATATGGCGAAATTAAGAAAATATTATTGAGCTAAAATTATTCTAACTATGTATTATAAGTAATAAGAACCCAACAAAGTAAAATAGTTTTATCTTCCGGAATATCACATGCAAAAAATAGAAATTATTGTTGAAATAATCGTGTCCTAAAAAAGCTTTATCAGTGAATTACAGAAACTTATTCAGTTTTTTCAAGAGTGAAAGAAAACTCTGAACCAATTCCAATCTGACTTTCAACATATATTTTTTCATTATGCGCATCTAATATATGTTTAACAATGGAAAGCCCTAAACCACTTCCTCCTTGTTCACGAGAACCGCTTTTATCAACTCTATAGAAACGTTCAAATAGTCTAGGTATTTGATCATTATTTATTCCCTCTCCATTGTCTGTTACTCGTATTAAAACTTTATTCATAATTAAGTTTTCAATACTAAGCTCTGTAGTTCCCTTATTTATAGAGTATTTAATTGAATTCACTATAAGATTAGAAAGCACTTGTTGTATTCGATCTTTATCGGCTTTAACCCATATTGGGTTTTGATATTTTTTATTAAAAGTAAGAGAAATTAGGTTTTTTGAAGCCTTCATTTCAAGCGATTCGAAAACGTTTTCAATAAGGTCAATAATATCAAAAGTTTCTTTTTCTAGATGAAGCTCGCCAACTTCTAATTTGGTAATCATATCTAAATCCTTGATTATATATGTTAATCGTTCTACTCCTTTCTTGGCTCTTTTTAAATATTTTTCTCTTATTTTTTCATCATTTAAAGCCCCATCAAGTAAAGTTTCAATGTATCCTTGAACTGTGAAAAGAGGTGTTTTTAATTCATGAGAGACATTACCAATAAATTCTCTGCGATAATTTTCTCTAATCTTTAAAGCTTCTATTTCTAATTTTTTATTTCTTGCAAAAAGCTCCACTTCCTTGGTAAGAGTTTCCATATTAGTGGTTATTTTTTGACGTCCTAATGTTGAACCATCCAATAAGCTGACATCATCATATATTTTTTCCATTCTCTTATAAATGAAATTTTCAACCCTATATTGAATAATGAAAAACGAGACTAAAAAAACAATAATTACTTCACTTATATAAAATGAATAGGTTACAAAAAAATAGATTCCGTTTATTAACGATAAAATAATCGTTATCAAAATAGATGTAAAAAATGCAAATTTGTATGTTTTTTTAAAAATTCTTACCATTAAGCATTAAACTTATATCCTACACCTTTAACTGTCTTAAAACTATCGTTTCCAATTTTTTCTCGTAATTTTCTAATATGAACATCAATGGTTCTTCCTCCAACAACCACATCATTTCCCCAAACATGATTTAAAATATCTTCTCTTTTAAATACTTTTCCTGGTTTTGAGGCCAAAAGCGCTAATAATTCAAATTCTTTACGAGGTAAATTAATAACGGCTCCTTCGTTAATAATTTTATATTCTTCTCGGTTGATAGTCAAATTACCAATCGTAATTTCTGAGGTTTCGTTTTTGGTTTCTTTAAATCTTCTTAATAAAGCTTTAACCCTACTAAGCAATAACTTTGGCTTTATAGGCTTTGTAATATAATCGTCTGCTCCTGCTTCAAATCCTGCAACCTGAGAATAATCCTCTCCTCTAGCTGTTAAAAAAGTAATTACTGTTTCCGTAAACTTAGGGTTTCCTCTTAACTTTTCACAAGCTTCAACACCATCCATAACAGGCATCATAACATCTAAAATTATTAAATGAGGAAGATGCTTTTCAGCTTGAGACAATGCCTCTTTTCCATTATTTGCAGTAAAAATTTGATAACCAGCATTTTTAAGATTATAGCCGACAATTTCTAAGATATCTGGCTCATCATCTACTAATAAAATCTTAATATCTTTATTATTCATGTGTTCATGTGTTCAATAAAAAAGTAAATATACTGCATAAATATCTTTGTCATTCAACTCTCCGTTAATTGTTAACACTATGATAACATTTTATATTCAAAATATTTTTGTATCTTTATATCTCTCCCCTTCACTTTTTAAACCCTTTTATTATGAAAAAAATTACTTTTTTAGTAATGCTTTTGATTAGCGTTATCTCTTTTGCGCAATCTGAAAGCACAAGTTTCGAAGAACCTGAAGCGATTGGCGGAGATTATACCGACACAGGTGATGCAATAATGGCACACGACTTAATTGATAATGCCGGAGAACCTTTTGTAAACTTTCCCTCAACCGGAGAAGAACTAGGATTTACCGCGTCTTATGCTCCTTATGACACTCCTGGAGTTGGATTGACAGATGGAGATTCAGTAGGGGTCACCTCCTTTGCACCAGATGGAAACTATCCATTCCCAGATGGAGTGCAAGGATATAAAATTAGTGATGTGGACGGAAATTTTATTTTAGAGTTTGATGAATTTGTAACCACATCTACAGGGCCTAGCATATCTCTTTATTTTTTTATTACTGAAACAGGCTATGAAGGAGATGGGACTGTTAATGAATCAGGATCAGATCGTTTGCGCATCTATATTAGACATATAGAAGAGGGAACAGAATATGATATTATAGACACAACAGGTGATGACATCAATGATTTGGGAATTGAAGGACAATGGATTAATAGTTCTGTGAGTCTCCCTTCTTCATATGATTTTCCAGATCTAACTTTTCAATTAGTCATTGAAGTAAGATGCAATGCAAGTACTGAAGCGTTCTTTTTTGACCACATTCAATTTGATGAAAGTTTAGGTTTAGAAAACAACTCACAAAAAACATTTTCTATATACCCTAATCCAGCATCTAATGGATATGTGAATGTAACTTCTACTTCAAGTGGAGTTAAAACTGTTTTCGTTTATGATGTAGTAGGAAAACAAGTTATCAATACTACTATTTCTTCTAATAAATTAAATGTTTCTAAACTTACAAGTGGAGTTTACATAATGAAAATAAGTCAAAATGGAATTTTAAGCACTAAAAAACTAGTGATTAAATAATTGTCGATTTTGACAATAATTTAAAGCTTCTGTTTCGGCAGAAGCTTTTTTATTTTCCATACTTTTATAAGGTGAATTTAAAGAATCAAATTTTTGATATTTCTTCTGATAAAGGTTTTGAAAATCTAGCTTTAGAGGCTTTTCAATTTCAATACCGTCAGGTAAATGTTTATCGGAAATTCTGTGATTTATTAAAAGCAAACCCTTCTAATGTAAAAACAGTTAATGACATTCCTTTTCTTCCTATTCAGTTTTTTAAAAGTCATCAAGTATTAACTAAAAAAAAAACTTATCAATGTGTTTTTACGAGTAGTGGAACCACAGGTAGTATTACCAGCAAGCATTATGTAAGTGACCTAGATCTTTATTATAAAAGTTTTACGAAAGCATTTGAACTATTTTTTGGAGCAACTGAAAATATTAATATCTTAGCATTATTACCTAATTATTTAGAGCGAAAAGGTTCCTCATTAATTTATATGGTTGATGCACTTATACAACAAAGTAAAAATAGTAATAGTGGATTTTACTTGAATGATATTTCTTCACTAATTGAAAAATTAGAATACCTTGAAAAAACCAATCAAAAAACAATATTGCTTGGAGTTTCTTATGCCTTATTAGATCTAATTGAAACAAAGCAGTTTCAATTAAAAAATACCATAATCATGGAAACTGGAGGAATGAAAGGTCGTCGGAAAGAGATGGTGAAAGAAGAACTACAAGAATCATTAAAAAAGGGATTTGGAGTTGCTACTATTTATAGTGAATATGGTATGACCGAATTATTATCGCAAGCCTATTCTAAAGAAAATGGAATTTTTAATTGCCCTCCCTGGATGAAAATCCTTACTAGAGACACAGAAGATGCTCAAACTTTAGTATTTAATAAAACTGGCGGCATCAATGTAATCGATCTTGCCAATATTAACTCTTGTTCTTTTATAGCCACTCAAGATTTAGGAAAAGTACAAGAAGATGGTAGTTTCGAGATTTTAGGCAGGTTTGATGATAGTAATATTCGTGGATGTAATTTAATGGTGCTTTAATTTACACCTGTTTTCACATGTATCAAAAAATCACCTACAATTAAATAAATGACAAATTTGTCAATTGTTTAGTTTTAAGTTATATGCTACTTGTCTTTTGGGTCTTTTGAAATTTAGGAAAAAATACAACTATAATTCTTATATATTTGTATATAACTAACCGATAAAATAAAAATTATGTCATTGAGTAAAGAACAAAAAGAGAAAGAAAAGATGTCTATAGAAAGTGAAGTAAAGTATATAAAGGAGAACCCAAGAAAGAACAGAATGGGATCAAACAGAGTCGGCTTGTACTTTATAGCGGTTGCTATGGTTGTTGTAATTTTATATTTTATTACCTAAGGTATTAGAAATAGAAAAGTTTTAAAAACGACTATTCAATGGTAGCAACGGATAGTGTAAGAATCTAATTTAATAGTGCTTTAATGACTCAAACTAATAAAAATAATGGTTATTTTTAGGCTTACTATCTTTTTTTAGTTTTTGTTAATTTCATACCTCTCCCGTTCAATTGATTTGGAGGTGTTTTTTTAAACTACCTTTATTATAAAATAAGTCTTCTTGCCTCTTTGTAACAATACAAATTGATTATTAATTAAATCTGAAGTAGTTATTTTAAAACCTTCAGAAACTTTTTCCTTATTAACAGAAACCGAATTTTCTTTTAATGCTCTCCTTGCTTCCCCATTCGATTTTAAGAAACCTGTTTTTTCTGCCAATGCTCCAATAATGTCTATACCACTTTCTATTTCAGGTTTTGAAACTTCTGCTTGAGTAACTCCTTCAAATACATCTAAAAAAGTACTAGTATCTAGGTTTTTTAAATCTTCAGAGGTAGATTTTCCAAACAATATATTAGAAGCTTTAATTGCGTTCTCTAAAGCTTCTTCATTATGAACTGTTAAGGTAACTTCATCTGCTAATCGCTTTTGTAGCAAACGCATATGAGGTGCTTCTTTGTGTTCTAAAATTAAAGCATCTATGGTTTCTTTATCTAAAAATGTAAATATTTTAATATATATTTCAGCATCTTCATCGCTGGTATTTATCCAATATTGATAAAATTTATAGGGTGAAGTACGTTTGGCATCTAGCCAAATATTTCCGCCCTCACTTTTTCCAAATTTACTGCCATCACTTTTAGTAATTAATGGGCAGGTTAATGCATACCCTTTACCTCCTCCAATACGACGAACTAACTCTGTCCCGGTTGTAATATTTCCCCATTGATCACTTCCTCCCATTTCTAAAGTACAATTATAAGTTCTATATAAATGAAGAAAATCATACCCTTGTACCATTTGATAAGTGAATTCAGTAAATGACATTCCTTCACCATCTCCTGTTAATCGGCTTTTAACTGAATCCTTCGCCATCATATAATTTACCGTAATGTGTTTTCCAACATCACGAATAAAATCTAGAAAACTAAAATCCTTCATCCAGTCATAGTTGTTCACCATCACTGCTTCATTTTCTGCACCTGAAGTAAAATCTAAAAACTGAGCCAATTGTTTGCGCACAGACTCTTGGTTGTAACGCAGTGTTTTTTCATCTAATAAATTACGTTCGTTAGATTTTCCTGATGGATCTCCAATCATTCCAGTTGCCCCTCCTACTAAGGCAATAGGTTTATGTCCACTACGTTGATAGAGCGCCAATAACATAATAGGCACTAAATTACCAATATGAAGCGAATCTGCAGTTGGATCAAACCCTATATAAGCTGCACGCATTTTTTCCATAAGGTGCGAATTGGTATCTGGCATCACATCGTGAATCATTCCTCTCCATTGTAACTCTTCAACAAAATTTTTCAATTCCATTATTTTTAAATTTTAACAAAGATATATTTCTATAATTTAAGATAAAACATTAAATCAAAAAACCTTAAATTGCTCTTATGATATTAGTAACAGGCGGAACTGGATTGGTAGGGGCGCATTTATTAGTGGTACTTGTTAATAATGGTGAAAAAGTAAGAGCAATACATAGAGCTTCTAGTGATTTAGAAGCTGTAAAAAATGTGTTTTCTTATGACAACAACAAAGCGGAAACTTTATTTAATAAAATAGAGTGGATGCTAGCAGACATTACTGATATTACTAGCTTAGAAGCAGCTTTTAAAGATATTGAATACGTATATCATTGTGCTGCTTATATAAGTTTTAACCCAAGGCATTATCCGGTACTTAAAAAAGTAAATATTGAAGGAACTGCCAATGTGGTAAACTTTTGTTTAACAGAAGGGGTAAAAAAACTTTGTTATATCAGCTCCATTGCTACATTGGGTAAAACAACTGATGGATCTTTATCTACTGAAGAAACAGAATTCAACCCTGAAGAAGATAACAGTGTCTATGCTATTACCAAACATGAAGCCGAAATGCAAGTATGGCGAGGAACTCAAGAGGGATTGGATGCGATAATTATACACCCAGGAGTAATCATAGGAGAGGGTATTTGGAGCTCAGCAAGTGGAGGTATTTTTCGAACTATTTCAAAGGGATTAAGTTATTATACACCAGGTGGAGTCTCTATTGTAGATGTAAAAGATGTTGTTAAAGCAATGATTAACTTAACTACTAGTACTATTAAAAACGAAGCTTATATTTTAGTCGCTAAGAATATCTATTATAAAGAATTACTTACTAAAATATCTGATAGCTTAAATAAAAAACCTCCCAATAAAACAATTGCTAAATGGATGATGATCAGTTTTGTCAACTTAGATTGGTTGTTATATAAAGTATTTAGAATTAAAAGAAAATTACTAAAAGCTACTGTAAGAAGTTTATATAAAACTTCATTTTACGATGCTTCAAAAATTAAAGAAGTATTGGAATTTAAATTTACACCTTCAGATAAAACGATAGAACGGGTCGCGAGAAATTACAAAAGAGATATTAAATTTTAATCACGCTCAGGTGCATTAATTAATTTTTGTTTATTCTCTATTAATTTTTGGGCTCTTATTTCAATATTTTTAATCGAGTCTTGCTTAAAAACAATTTTATAAATACTGTCTTTTTCTTTTTGCAGTAAAACGAGTACATCCTGTACTTGAGTTAGTAACTTGCCATAAGTTTTTAAATCTGAACTGTAATAAGCATTGCTAAGTACAAATTGTAAACTATCCACGTTATACTTATTATAAATAATAGCATCTAGCTGTAGGTTTCTTTTTCTTATTAATTTATTGTTGACATTTCTAGAAGCATTACTTATATAAACATCGGTTAAAATATCCACCATTATATCTTGTGAGATTAAATCAGTTGGTATTTCTGGTTTTTTAACATCTTGACAGGAAGTATAAGTTATAATCAGTAATAAAACCAAAATTGACTTTAATTTCCCAACTGTTTTCAAATTATAAAAAATAGTTATGTTCCTAAGACTCTTCATTAGGATCTATTAAATGTTAAACGTTGTGGAACACTTTTGTTTGGGAATTTTAAATTATGATAGGTTAAAATTCCATTTACAAAGGTATGTGAAACTCTCGATTTAAAAGTTGTCCCTTCAAAAGGAGACCATCCACATTTGTATAAAATATTTTCTTTATTTACCGTCCAAGGACTAATTAAATCTACTAAAACCAAATCGGCTTTATATCCTTCTCGTATAAATCCTCTGTCTTTTATCTGAAATAATATTGCAGGATTATGACATGCTTTCTCCACAATTTTCTCTAATGAAATCTTCCCTTTATGATGCATTTCTAATAATGCAACCAAGGCATGTTGCACCAATGGTCCGCCAGAAGGAGCTTTGTTATAACTATTGTTTTTCTCTTCTAAGGTATGTGGAGCATGATCGGTAGCAATTACATCCAATCGATCATCTAATAATGCTTTCCATAAGCCATCCTTATCTTTTTGACTTTTTATCGCAGGATTCCATTTAATTTTGGTTCCTTTTGTTTTGTAATCTTCCTCTGTAAACCAAAGATGATGCACACAAACTTCTGCTGTAATCTTTTTTTCAGCAAGTGGTTTTTTATTAGAAAATAAATTAGTTTCTTTTTCGGTAGAAAGATGAAAAACATGCAATCTTGCTCCTGTTTTTTTAGCAAGTTCAATTGCTTTTGAAGAAGATAAATAACAAGCTTCTGCACTTCTAATTTTTGGGTGCATTTCTATTGGAATATCATCCCCATGTTTTTTTAAATACTTTTCCAGATTATCTTTTATGGTTTTTTCATCTTCACAATGTACAGAAATCAATAAATTGGTTTTGCTAAATATTTCTTCTAAAACCTTAGGGTTATCAACCAACATATTTCCTGTAGAGGATCCTAAAAACAATTTTAAACCCGCTACTTTATGCTCATCTACCTTAAGTATTTCTTCTAAATTATCATTAGTACCTCCAAACATAAAACTATAATTAGCCCAAGAGGTTTTTTTGGCAATCGAAAATTTTTCTTCTAATTTTTCAATTGTTGTAGCTTGAGGAACGGTATTGGGCATTTCGATAAAGGAGGTAATTCCACCAGCAACTGCTGCTTTTGATTCGGTTGCAATGGTTGCTTTATGCGTTAGTCCTGGTTCTCTAAAATGAACTTGATCATCGATCAATCCGGGCATTAAATACTTACCATTAGCTTCAATTATTTGAGTATCTCCAGTTTTAGCACTAATGCTACCACCAATTTCAAAAATCAAATCGTTTTCAATAAAAACATCACCTTTTACAATGATACCTTCATTAACAATCTGTGCGTTTTTTATTAAAACTTTATTCATTAAATCTCGTATTTTGTAAACATACTTTTAAATTTCATAGAAATAACCCCAAATATTGCTTCTGAAATAATTCCACCACTCATTTTTGATACTCCCGCTGTTCTATCTGTAAATATCACAGGAACTTCTAAAATATTAAATTTGTGCAAATGTGCTTTAAATTTCATTTCGATTTGAAAAGCATAACCAATAAATTTTATTTTATCCAGATTTATTTTTTCTAAAACAGCTCGTTTATAACAAACAAATCCAGAAGTAGTATCTGTAATATTCAGTCCTGTAATACACCGTACATATTTAGAAGCGACCCAAGACAGTAATACTCTACTCATAGGCCAATTTACTACGTTTACACCTGTTTTATATCGGGAACCTACAGAAACATCAGCTCCTTCCAGTTCACAAGCATCATAAAGCTTTAATAGATCATTTGGGTTGTGTGAAAAATCGGCATCCATTTCAAATACAAATTCGTAATTTCTTTGTAATGCCCATTTAAAACCGTGGATATATGCTGTTCCTAACCCTAACTTTCCTTTTCTTTTCTCTAAAAAAAGATGATTTGAAAATTCATTTTTTAATGACTGAACAGCTTTTGAAGTACCATCTGGAGAATTATCATCTACTACTAAAATGTCAAACTTTTTTGGCAAAGAAAATACAGTACGAATAATTCGTTCAATATTTTCAATTTCGTTGAAGGTTGGAATAACCACCAATGCATTAGGCATATTATTAATTTTTAACAAATGTACCTTTTTTAGGTTAAATAAATGTGAATGAAAATATAAATGAGTCTGTTTTTAAGCTTTAAAATATACTACCTTTATCGTTATTAAAAATAAATTTGCGATACACTAACAGAATCATAGAATCCTTGGATTGGGTAACCTTAATTATAGTTGGTTGTATCATAGTTATAGCAATTTTAAAAGTTATTTACCCCAAACGTTTCCTAGATTTTATAAGATTACCTATTTCCAATAATTACTTTTTAGCAAAAGGTAAAACTGAAGAATTAAGACACCCTTTTAGTATTTTACTTTTTCTGATTCAATTAATATCCATCTCGTTATTTGCCTATTTGTTTTTTTTAGAAAAAGGCAAAGCCACTGTGCTTTTATTTTTTCAAATTCTATCTGCAGTATTTATTTTTATAATCGTAAAAATTAGTATTGAAAAAATAATTGGAACTATTTTCTCTATTGAAAATGTTATTGATCAGTATATTTATGAAAAACTAACCTATCGTAATTTCATATCATTACTATTAGTTATTGCCAATCTCATTTTTTATTTTTCAGTTAAACCAGATTTAAATACCTTACTAATATTTACAGGTATACTATTTCTTGCAAATATCCTTATTTTATTTTATAGTTATAAAAAATACAGAAGTTTAATATTTAGTAATTTCTTTTATTTTTTATTGTATATTTGCGCTCTCGAAATTTCACCCTATCTTATACTGTATAAAGCATTTATATAGCTAGGTTAACTAACAAAAATAGTCTTATTATGAAAGTAAAAACTATTCTGGTTTCACAACCTAAACCGAAAGTGGAAAATTCTCCTTATTTTGATTTGATTGATAGACAAAAGGTTAAGATTGATTTTAGAAGCTTTATACATGTAGAAGGAGTATCTAGTAAAGATGTTCGAGCTCAAAAAGTGGATCTTTCTAAATTTACTGCAATTATTTTAACCAGCAGAAATGCTGTTGATCATTATTTTAGAATCGCAGAAGAGTTGCGCTTTAAAGTACCTGACTCTATGAAGTATTTTTGTCTAAGCGAAGCAGTTGCTTATTACTTGCAAAAGTATGTCGTTTACAGAAAAAGGAAGATTTACGTTGGTAAAAGAACTTTTTCTGAATTGACATCTATTATTAAAAAATACAAAACAGAATCTTTTTTATTACCATCATCAGATAAGTTAAAAGCTGATGTTCCTTTAATGATGAATGACTTAGGAGTGTCTTGGAAAGAAGCTACTTTCTACAATACTGTTGTAAGTGATCTTTCAGATTTAAGAGATGTTTACTATGACATATTAGTGTTTTTTAGCCCAAGTGGTATTAAATCATTATTTGAAAATTTTCCAAATTTCGAACAAAACGATACTCTAATTGCTGTTTTCGGAAACACTACCGTTAAAGCTGCGACAGAACAAGGCTTGCGCGTAGACATACAAGCACCAACTCCTGAGACTCCATCAATGATCATGGCTTTAGAAAAGTATATTAAGGCCGCAAATAAAAAATAAATTAATTTAAGGTTAAAAAAAAGGCGCTACATAAAATGTAGCGCCTTTTTTTATTCTAGTATTCTGCTAACCTAATAATGGAGCACCAGCCAGAATTTCTTCATTAGCATAAGATTCAAAATTCTTAAAATTCTTTTTAAAAGATGCTGCTAATTTATGAGCTGTTTCATAATAACCTTTGTCATTATTCCAAGTGGATCTTGGACTCAACACTTGACTAGGTACATTTGGGCATATTCTTGGCTGTTGCAAACCAAATACAGAATGGATGTGATAATTATCTGCATTTGCAGCTTCTAATGAGCCATCGATCGCGGCCGTAATCATCGCGCGCGTGTATTTCAGTTTCATTCTAGTTCCCACTCCGTAAGGACCTCCTGTCCAACCAGTATTTACGAGCCAAACAGACACTCCCGCCTCTCTCATTTTCTTACTTAACATTTCTGCATACGTAGCAGGATGCAAAGGCATAAATGGCGCGCCAAAGCAAGCAGAAAAACTTGGTAATGGTTCGTTAATTCCAGCTTCTGTACCAGCAACTTTAGCTGTATAACCACTAATAAAGTGATACGCAGCTTGACCTGGGGTCAATTTAGAAATTGGAGGTAAAACTCCAAAAGCATCTGCGGTTAAAAAGAATATATTTTTCGGATTTTTTCCTATAGAAGGGACCTGAATATTTTCAATATGTTCAATTGGATAACTTACACGCGTGTTTTGTGTAATAGATACATCTCCAAAATCTACGACTCCGGCATCATCCATCACCACATTTTCGAGAATGGCACCAGGCTTAATAGCCTTATAAATATCGGGTTCATTTTCTTTTGAAAGGTTAATAACCTTGGCATAACATCCACCTTCGAAATTAAAAACGGTGTTTTCTGCAGTCCAGCCATGCTCGTCATCACCAATTAACTTTCTATCTGGGTCTGCCGAAAGCGTGGTTTTCCCTGTTCCAGACAATCCAAAGAATATAGCTGTTTCACCATCTTTACCAACATTTGCAGAACAGTGCATTGGCAGCGTATTCTTATCAACTGGAAGGATAAAATTAAGTGCAGAGAAAATTCCTTTTTTAATCTCACCAGTATACCCAGTACCGCCTATCAATGCTATTTTTTTTGTAAAATTTAAAATCGCGAAGTTATGTTGACGTGTACCATCTATTGCTGGATCTGCCATGAATCCAGGAGCATTAACAACAAGCCATTCCTGTTCAAAGTTTTCCAATTCTTCATTTGTTGGTCGCAGGAACATGTTATAAGAAAACATATTTGACCATGAATATTCGTTAATTACTCGAATATTGAGTTTATAGTCTGCATCAGCACAAGCGAAACAATCCCTAACAAAAATTTCTTTATTAGAAAGATAGTCGACAACTCTATTGTATAAATTGTCAAAATTTTCAGATGAAAATGGAATGTTAATATCTCCCCACCAAATTTTATCTTTTGTTATATTATCTTTTACGATAAATCGATCCATCGGTGATCTACCAGTGAATTCTCCAGTATTTACTGCAAGAGCACCACTTTTGGCTAATTTTCCCTGTCCTTTTAATATCGTATCTTTCTGTAATTGTGCTGCTGTAAGCTGATAGTTTACATTTGCATTATAAATTCCGTAACTCTCTAACGAAATTGTTTTTATAGCTTGGTTTTTATTTACCATAACAATTTTTATATATTGTAGAATACAAAATTAAGAATTCTATTAAAATTAGACGTTTTAAATTGAATCTTTTGTGGTTATTTATCCACAATTACTCCATAAGCCAAGCGCAACCAACCAATTATTAATAAAAAGCCGCCAATTGGAGTAATAAAAGCAATGATTTTTGCATCAAAAGGTAATAACTCGTTTAATGCTAGTAGATAAATAGAACCAGAGAAAAATAGCACTCCAATTATAAAAAAACGAAACACCCATTTTTTAGTTTTTGGCAAAACACCTGTAGATAGCCCTAGTACTAGCATTACTATTACATGATACATTTGATATCGAACTCCCGTTTCAAAAGAAACTAAAGATTTTTCAGAAATCAACTCTTTTAATCCGTGTGCACCAAAGGCACCAATCATAATCGTAAGAGCTGTTAAAAGAGCTGCTGTAACCACAATATTTTTATTTATTTTCATCTTCAGAAAGGTTATTATTTAGTAATTTAGTACTGTTTAAAAACTATCTTCAAATCTACGAAAACCCAACGAATGAGAAATATATTAATTATAGGAGCAGGACGATCAGCAACATGTTTAATACGTTATTTATTAGATAAATCTAGTTCGGAAAAACTATTTATAATGATTGGGGATATTTCATTAGAGGCTGCCCAGAAATTTACTAAAAACCATACTAATGCAAAAGGAATTTTACTAGACGTATTCAATAAAGAAGAACGAGAAAAAGCAGTAAGAAACTGTGACATGGTTATATCTATGTTGCCAGCACGTTTCCATATCGAAGTTGCAAAAGACTGTTTAACGTTCGGCAAAAATCTTGTAACCGCTTCTTATATTAGTGACGAAATGCAGAGCTTAGATAAAGAAGCGAAGGCTAAAGGTCTGGTATTTATGAACGAAATTGGAGTTGATCCGGGCATTGATCATATGAGTGCCATGAAAGTTATTGATAACATAAGAGACAAGGGTGGAAAATTATTATTATTCGAGTCTTTTACAGGGGGATTAGTAGCGCCTGAGAGTGATGACAACTTATGGAATTATAAATTTACTTGGAATCCAAGAAATGTTGTTTTAGCTGGTCAAGGAGGTGCGGCAGAATTTTTACAAGAAGGACTCTACAAATACATTCCTTATAATAGACTTTTTAGACGTACCGAACTTATTAAAATTGATGGGTATGGTAAATTTGAAGTATATGCCAATCGCAACTCTTTAAAATATCATGATGTTTATGGTTTTAAAGATATATTAACTTTATACAGAGGAACTATTAGACGAGTTGGATTTAGTCGTGCATGGAATGTTTTCGTACAACTAGGAATGACTGAAGATGGCTATACCATACCAAACTCGGAAAACTTAACGTATCGCAAATATGTAAATTTATTTTTACCTTATTCACCAACAGATTCAGTTGAACTAAAATTTCGCCACAATTTAAAAATAGATCAAGATGATCTTATTTGGGAAAAATTAGAAGAATTAGATATTTTTAATGATAAGAAGAAATTAGGAATTAAAAATGCTACACCAGCTCAAGCTCTTCAGAAAATATTAATGGATAAATGGACTTTAGCTGAAGATGATAAAGATATGATTGTAATGTATCATAAATTTGGCTATGAATTAGATGGGGAAACCTATCAAATTGACAGTAGTATGCTTACTATGGGCGAAGACCAAACCTATACAGCTATGGCAAAAACTGTAGGCTTACCTGTTGCCATTGCGGCATTAAAAATCTTAAACAAAGAGATTAGCACTCCCGGTGTATTAAGGCCTATTGCTAAAGAAGTATATGAACCAATTTTAGAAGAATTAGAAAATTATGGCATCAACTTTAAAGAAGAAAACAAAGAATATTTAGGATATAACCCTGATAACTTATATTAAAAAATCATGGGAAGGAAAGAGCATTTTAATTAGTTTTTTTTAAATTTTAAGCTATAAATTAGAGTATTAGAGGAGTTTATGTCTGAAATAATTTAGATAATCTAAGTGCAATAAATAAAATGATAACGCACTGGGAAAGTTGGAAAGACCAAGAACCATTTGGTGTTGAAAGAGCTTTTCATGTTTATAAAATATAAATGACATAAAACCCCCCAGAATATTTAGTCATCGCCTATTTATTAATAGCGATACAACTTAAATAAATCACTATTGGGTTAGAATGAAAAGACTTCTCCTTCCAGGGTATTTATTTTCTACCCATAAACATACTTATAAAATAAAGCAGTGTTGCCAAAGATCCTAATGCAGCAACTAAGTAGGTTCTTGCAGCCCATTTTAATGCATCTTTAGCTCCCGCATGTTCTTCTTGTGTTAACATGTGCTTATTTTCCAACCAAGCCAATGCACGATTACTGGCGTCATATTCTACCGGTAGCGTGATAAAAGTAAAAAGAGTAGTAACTCCAAAAAGTACAATTCCAACCAAAAATAACATAGATCCTAAAGCACTTCCAGTGTACATTAAGATTAAACCTGCCATGATTACAAAATTTGATATTTTGCTAGATACACCAACAGCAGGCACAATTTGTGAACGCAATCTTAACCAACTATAAGCTTTAGCATGTTGTAGGGCATGACCACATTCATGAGCTGCAACAGCAGCAGCAGCAGCGTTTCTTTGAGCATAGACTGCTTCACTTAAATTAACAGTTTTATTTGCAGGGTTATAATGATCTGTTAATTGTCCTTTTATAGAAAGAACTTTTACGCTGGTAATTCCATTATCTGAAAGCATTTTTTCAGCAATTTCTTTTCCGCTCATTCCATTTTTAAGCTGAATTTTTGAGTATTTTTTAAATTTACTTTTTAGTCTGTTACTAACGTACATACTCACTAAAAATATAAGCCCTGCTAATAAATAATATCCTCCCATATGTATCACCCGTTAAAACAGGTGTCTTTTTTTTTAATTAATAGTTCCCTGCGAAAGCAGGGATTAAATGAATGTAAATTTTAATACCCTTTAAATATAGCAAATACTGTGCAAAATAAATTGAAATAGCATTTTGTCGTTACCGGAAAGTAATCCTTAAATTATCTAAGCAACTATATTTACAATCTTACCCGGAACAATAATCACTTTCTTAGGCGTTCTACCTTCTAAATAATGAATCGTTTTTTCGTGTGACATTACGACAGATTCGATTTCATCCTTAGATAAATCCAATGGTAATTCTAATGTAAATCGCATTTTACCATTAAAAGAAATTGGATATTTCTTTACTTCTTCTAACAAAAAATTTTCTTTAAATTTTGGAAATGATGCTGTAGAAATACTTTCTTTATTTCCTAATTTACTCCAAAGTTCTTCTGAAATATGAGGCGCATAAGGTGATAACAATACTAATAAAGGCGCTAATATCTCTTTTGAATTACATTTTTGAGTGCTCAATTCATTAACCGCAATCATAAAAGTAGAAACTGAGGTATTAAAACTAAAATTTTCAATATCTTCTATTACTTTTTTTATGGTCTTATGAAGTGTTTTCAAATTATCTTTTGAAGCTGGTTTATCAGTAACAAATAAACTTTCATCAACTCCACTATGAAACAACCTCCACATCTTTTTTAAAAAAGAATGAACTCCAGTAATACCAGCAGTACTCCAGGGTTTAGCTTGTTCTAAGGGACCTAAAAACATTTCGTACATTCGCAAGGTATCGGCACCATATTGTGTACAAATATCATCTGGATTTACCACATTATATTTGGACTTAGACATTTTTTCAACCTCTCTGCTTACTTTAAAAGTTCCATCTTCTTCTGTGATAAATTCAGCATCTTTATATTCTGGTCTCCAGTTTTTAAATGCTTCTATATCCAATTCATTTGAGGTGTTTACAAAAGAAATATCCACATGAATAGACTGCGTATTTAAACCTTCTATTTGTCTACTAGTAACTAATTTATTTTCTCCTTCAACTCTATGAACAAAGGCGCTTTCACCCAAAATCATTCCTTGGTTAATCAATTTTTTAAAAGGCTCATCTATACTTAAGAATCCTCTATCTTTTAGAAACTTTACCCAAAAACGACTGTATAATAAATGTCCTGTTGCATGTTCGCTTCCTCCAATGTATAAATCTACATTTTCCCAATAATCCATGGCTTCTTTTGATACAAACTCCTCTTTATTTAAAGCATCCATATATCGAAACATATACCAGCTACTTCCAGCCCAACCAGGCATCGTATTCAATTCTAAAGGAAAAATTATTATATTATCAATATGCTCATTAGAAACAATTTTATTATTATTGGTATCCCAAGCCCAAACATCTGCGCGTCCTAATGGCGGTTCTCCAGTTTCAGTTGGTAAATATTTTTCTATTTCTGGCAACCGAATAGGCAAATGTTTTGCAGCTATCATTTGAGGCAATCCATCTTTATAATACACCGGAAAAGGTTCTCCCCAATAACGCTGTCTTGAAAAAACAGCATCACGCAAACGATAATTGATTTCCTTAGCGCCTCGATGCTTTTTTTCTAATTTTTCAATTACTTTATCAGTCGCTTCTTTATAAGAAAGACCGTTTATAAAATCACTATTTACAATGATAGTTCCTTCTTTTTCTGAATGCGCTTTCTCTGAAATATCAATTCCTTCAAAAATATTTTTAATAGGAATACCAAAATGTTTTGCAAAATCATAATCTCGTTGATCACCACAAGGTACTGCCATCACAGCTCCTGTACCATATCCAGCTAAAACGTAATCACCAATCCAAATAGGAATTGGTTCTTTGGTTATTGGATGTTTTGCATAAGCTCCTGTAAAAACTCCGGTAATGTTTTTTACATCCGCCATACGTTCTCGTTCAGTTTTCTTTGCAGATACCGTAACATATTCCCCAACCTCAATACGTTGATCGATCGTTGTAATTCTATCTACCAATTCATGTTCGGGAGCTAGTGTTAAAAAAGTAACCCCAAAAATAGTATCTGGCCTAGTGGTAAATGTTTTAATAGCAATACTCTTAAATTCTTTCTTTTCGTCTAATAATCTAAATTCTACGGAAGCACCAACAGATTTACCAATCCAGTTTCGTTGTGTTTCTTTTAAAGATTCACTCCAATCCAACGTTTCCAATCCTTTAAGAAGTCGCTCTCCAAATACAGAAATTCGCATGCTCCATTGAGTCATTTTCTTTTTAATAACAGGAAATCCTCCACGTTCAGAAACACCGTTTACAATTTCATCGTTTGCTAATACCGTCCCTAATTTCGGGCACCAATTTACTTCGGTTTCCGCTAAATAAGTTAAACGGTAATTCAGTAATATTTTTTGTTTTTTTTCTTCAGAAAAACTATTCCACATAGCTGCAGAAAAATCAGGTAGTTCATTTCCACATTTAGCGTTTAAACCAATATTTCCTTCTTTTCCAAAAACACCTATTAAATCAGAAATTGGAAAAGATTGTTCGTGTAGCTTGCAATACCAAGATTCAAATAATTGAATAAATATCCATTGCGTCCATTTATAATATTCTGGATCTGAGGTTCTAACCTCACGACTCCAGTCAAAAGAAAAACCAATTTTATCTAATTGTTCTCTATAACGTTTAATGTTTTCTGTAGTCGTTTTTGCAGGATGCTGTCCTGTTTGTATTGCATATTGTTCTGCTGGCAAACCAAAAGAATCGTAGCCTTGAGGGTGCAATACATTATAACCTTGATGCCTTTTATATCGAGCATAAATATCACTTGCAATATAGCCTAATGGATGACCTACATGCAATCCTGCTCCAGAGGGATAAGGAAACATATCCAATACATAATATTTGGGTTTTTCGCTAAAGTTTTCTGCCTTAAATGTTTGGTTTTCTTCCCAATATTTTTGCCATTTGGCTTCAATCTCGTTAAAATGATAATTACTCATATTTTGAAAAAATGGAAATTAGTAAGTAAAAACTACTTAATAAGTCGCTAAATGTGATTATTAAAAAAATAAATTATGTACGCAAATTTAAGAGTATTGTACGAAAGACAAAAGTTTAAACGTTTCTAAAACAGAATAATAAATATATTTAATAATTTGACTTTTGAAATTTATTTTTTTTAAAACCATACTTAAAATAAATTGTATTTTTACTTTTCCTAATTAATCCTCTTTTATGGCATCCTCTTTTGAAAAATATCAAAAACGCAGATTGATTTCTTCCTACTTTTCAGTAGTAATTAGTATTTCTCTTGTATTGTTTTTATTGGGATTACTGGGATTGTTAGTTCTAAATTCAAAAAGAGTTGGTGATTTTTTTAAGGAACAGATAACAGTTACTGTTTTTCTTAAAAACGATGCAAAAGAAGTAGAGGTTACTCAATTAAAACAAAGTTTGGCATTAGCCGATTACACAAAATCTGCTAAATATGTTTCAAAAGAACAAGCAGCAGAAGAACACAGTCAGACCATAGGAGAGAATTTTACAGATTATTTAGGATACAATCCTTTACAAAATAGCATTGATGTTCATTTAATTGCTAGTTATGTTACTCCCAAATTAATTGAAGAAATTACAACCGAAATAAAGAACAAAAAATTTGTTGATGATGTGGTTTACGACAAACCATTAATTGCCAAGCTCTCCGAAAATGTAAAAGAAATTAGTTTTTGGATATTAATTATTAGTAGTGTTTTTCTATTTATAGCGATTTTATTAATTAACAGTTCCATACGTCTTTCTGTTTATGCGAAGCGTTTTACAATAAAGACCATGCAAATGGTTGGTGCAACCAAATCCTTTATTCGACGCCCTTTTATATGGAGAAGTGTTCGATTGGGAATTATTGGAGCCATCATAGCCATGATGGGTATGGGCGTTGTTTTATATTACCTCAACCAAACTTTTGTTGAATTACAATTAATTGAAAGCAAGTTGATGCTTGCCCTTTTATTCGGTTTTATATTCTTTATGGGAATATTTATTTCTTGGATCAGCACTTATTTTGCGACCCAACGTTTCTTAAATTTAAGAACAGACGAATTGTATTATTAATCGTTTATACTATGAAAAAGATAGGTTTTTAGAAGATGTAAGGATCTATTACTTTTTAAATTAACAGCGGTTTAGAACAAGGGCTGAGTATAAAAGAATAAAAAATCAAATTTAAATAAAAAAGTTACCTTGCACCTTCCAAAATATCAGATAGGAACCTCAGCATATATTTCGCAATTAAGCTTGAATAAAACCGTTATTTATTTAGAGTTTAAATAAAAAAATATTATTAAAAAAGAAACCCCTTTTAAGGGTAATGAATATGGGAGAAAAGAAAAGAAAAGAGCAAAGCAAAGCAACGGGGCAACTTATTTTCCGTAGAAAGAATTATAAATTTATGCTTATTGGCATCGCATTTATCTCATTAGGTTTTATCTTAATGGCTGGAGGTGGAAGTGATGACCCTGCAGTTTTTAATCCTGAAATTTACAGTTGGAGACGTATTCGATTAGCACCAACACTTATCCTAATAGGATTTGCTATCGAAATGTATGCTATATTATTAAATCCTAATAAGAAATCATAAATGGATAGTTTAGACGCTATTATCCTTGGGATTATTCAAGGGTTTACTGAATTTCTTCCCGTATCGTCGAGTGGTCATTTAGAGTTAGGAAAAGCAATTTTAGGAGACAACTCCATTCCAGAAGACAGTTTGTTATTTACCGTTATACTTCATTTTGCTACTGCATTAAGTACCATCGTGGTTTTTAGAAAAGATATTTGGGAACTTATCACTGGCTTGTTAAAGTTTAAATGGAATGAGGAAACTCAATTTTCAGTTAAAATTATCATTTCAATGATTCCAGCGGTGATTATTGGATTATTATTCGAAGAACAATTGGAAGCTTTTTTTGGTGGGAATATTGCATTTGTGGGAGCCATGCTTTTAGTAACTGCATTGTTACTTTGGTTAGCAGATCGTTCTAAAAAAACCGGTAAAAAAGTATCTAATGCCAATGCTTTTGTAATTGGCATCTCACAAGCCATTGCAATGCTTCCTGGAATTTCAAGAAGTGGCGCTACTATTTCTACATCGGTTTTACTTGGAAATGATAAAAGTAAAGCGGCTCGTTTTTCATTTTTAATGGTCGTTCCATTGATATTTGGAAAGATTGCAAAAGATATGGTCGATGGTGAATTATTTTCGGAAACTATCGATTATACTTCTTTAAGTTTAGGTTTTTTCGCCGCATTTATTAGTGGCTTAATAGCCTGTACTTGGATGATTAAATTGGTCCGTCAAAGCAAACTAACTTATTTTTCAATATACTGTGTTGTTGTAGGATTAATTGCAATAGTTACTAGCTTTTATATTTAAAAATGAAAACATTAGAAGCATATCAAGAAGGCAAAGTTTTACTTATCGACAAACCCTTAAATTGGACTTCATTCCAAGTAGTTAATAAAATACGTTGGTTGATCAAGCAACAATTTGAAATTAAAAAAATAAAGGTGGGTCATGCTGGAACGTTAGATCCACTGGCAACAGGATTATTAATTCTTTGTACCGGAAAATTCACTAAAAAAATTGAAACCTACCAAGCCCAAGTAAAAGAATATACTGGAACTATTACATTGGGAGCCACGACTCCAAGTTATGATTTAGAATCTGAAGTAGATCAAATATTCGATATTTCAGGAATTACTAAAGAAGATATTCTGCAAAATACGCAACACTTTATAGGGGAAATACAACAACAACCACCCATTTTTTCTGCTTTAAAAAAAGATGGCAAACGATTGTACGAATATGCTCGTGAAGGTGAACATGTAGAAATTCCAAAAAGAGCCATAACCATTAATGAGTTTAAAATTACAAATATTGATATACCAAATGTGGAGTTTCGAGTGGTTTGTAGCAAAGGAACTTACATTCGCTCCTTGGCTCACGATTTTGGGAAAATGCTTAATAATGGCGCTCATCTTTCTTCATTGCGAAGAACAAAAATTGGTGATTTTTCTGTAGATAATGCTGTTGGTGTTTTAGCATTTGAAGAAGCTTTTAAAACAATTTAACTAATCTTTAATAACGTATAACAATATATTTATTATGAAATAGTTAGTTTAGTACAATGAGTTTTAATTATTCATACAAAGCTTTTGTAATCACTATACTCTTATTAGGGAGTATATATTTGTTGTTTTATTTTGTAAAACTATCTTCAAATCATATAGTCCCTAAAGAGGAATTTGAAATTGAATATGCGATAGAAGAACTAATTCTAGAAGAGGATATAGGAGAAGTTACTAAGGGAAAAATTAAAATTGAAACCCATCAAGTTTATAGTAAAGCTGAAGAGTTTATTAAAGAATCAGAAGCCAATCGTAAAGAAAATTCAGAAGCTATTGAAGATAAATTATCTGAAATTAATGATGCCATCTCAGATTCAAAATCGGAACGAATTACTATTTCTATAGAAAAAAAAATTGTAAAAAAAAAAGATATCAATGCTACTAATTTAGAATCCGCTTTAGCAAATACCAAAAACTCGAAGAGCACAAATAGTTATCATTTATTTAACCGCAAAGTGATTGAATTTCCAAATCCTGTTTATATATGTGAAAGCTTCGGAAAAGTAGTATTGCAGATTGAAGTAAATGCAAATGGTTATGTAATAATGACTTCAGTAAACAAAAACACTTCTACCACCACTAATTTGTGTTTAATAGAAAGTGCTATAGATTATGCTAAAAAAGCTCGTTTTACAAAAGATAAAAACAAACCTTCTCAAATGGGAAGTATCACGTATGTTTTTCCTGGTCAGGAATAGTTATTCAATTAACTTTAATAAATCACTTGCAATACATTTCCCTTTATTCTGATTGTACCACACTTGAATTTCTTTTTTAAATTCAGGAGTTAAGGTATCATGAGTTGCTTTAAACTCTTTGGTTTTATTTATTATTATTAAAGGCGATGGTCCCCAATCGTTAATAACTTCTTGAGTTTCGTTATCAAAAACTATTAATTTAGGAATTGACATCGACCCATTGGTTAAAAAAAGATCCATTAATTCTTTATTTTCATCACGATACAAAACTTTAAAATCTATATTCTTTGCTTGTGTAACTAACTTATTCATAACAGGCATAGCATGAGCAGCATCTCCACACCAGCTCTCAGCCAATACCAACCAAGTAATATTCTTCTGGTATTCTTGGAATTTTCCTAAAATAGTTTCATCGATCTTCAAAGTCTTATCTAAACGTTTCATTCGTGAATTGTTTAGTAAAGTATAACTTGATAAGGCTTCCGATTGTTGTGGTCCAGAACTTGTTCCATTTTCTGTATGAGTTGTTACTTGCCCTCTATATTCTTGATAGCTTATTGCTTTCTTTAAACTTTCCTTAACTAAGGTATTTGTATGAATAGTATTTATTATTTCCATAACAACTAAGACGTTGTTATGGACAAAAACTTACTACTTTTAAATTTCAATAAAAATTTTATAAAACGAGCATGTTAAAATTTTTCATACTTAAGGAGTTGTCTAATTTCAAACAGCATGCCTGTGCTGAGCTTGTTGAAGTATGACCTATTTAATAAAATAATATAAACACATGAAAAAAATAAGATGTACTTGGTGTGGAGATGATCCCTTATATTTAGCTTATCATGATAATGAATGGGGAGTTCCCGTTTATGATGATCAAACTTTGTTTGAGTTTCTGATTTTAGAAACCTTTCAAGCGGGTTTAAGTTGGATTACCATTCTTAAGAAAAGAGAAAACTTTAGAAAAGCCTTTGATAATTTCGACTATAAAAAAATAGCAACGTATTCCGATGGGAAAATTAGTTCTTTACTTCAAGATGCTGGGATTATTAGAAACAAACTAAAAGTAAATTCTACTGTAACAAATGCGCACTATTTTATGGAAATTATAAAGGAATTTGGAAGTTTCAGTAGCTATATTTGGGGTTTTGTTAATGAAAAACCTATTAAAAATAACTATAAAAATCAAGCTGAATGTCCAGCTAATACTCCATTGAGTGATAAAATAAGTAACGATTTAAAAAATCGGGGTTTTAAATTTGTAGGAACTACTGTTATTTATGCTTATATGCAAGCTACTGGTATGATCAACGATCATATAGAAGCTTGTTTTAGATACCAAGAAGTGTAAGCTATTAAGGTTTAATTAGTCCCAGGGGCAACTGTTTTATCTATGGTCTTTTATACATATTTTACAGCTTAATTACTTTCTTAGTTACTTTTCCAAATTCTCCTTCAAAAGTCACAAATAAAGTACCTTTCCATTGATTATTCAATTCTAAAGTTAATATCCCATTTCCATTTTCAAGGGTAGTTATATTTAATTTTTGACTTAATACATTAAAAATAGATACGTTTATTTTACCTTCAATTTGATTTAAATTAAATAACACATTCCCTCTTGTAGGGTTTGGATAAGGATTTGAAATATTAGTACTCGCCCAATCTTCATTTGAAAGATTTTCAACTAATATAGTCCAAAAACCTTCAGGAGCAACAATAGGTCTCGCCAGTGTTTTTCCAGAAATTGATTCGGCTTCTATATAATATTCTATGTTAACAGATGAAGATGGAATTAATAAATCTGCAGTCCAATCATCGCCACTCACTAGACTCATAGCGATCTGATTAAAATCTGTAGCGCCTTCTTCTCTCCAAAAAACAGTAGCAGCACTTACTCCAGAAATATGTTTAATCATGGTATTTATAGCAACTGTTGAATTCGCATTGGCATCGTCAACCGGTTGATGAACAATCCAAAGAGGATCATCTACCCCTATCGTATGAGTGATACAATGTATAGCTCCCAGACTTGCTATTAAATTTTCATCTGGGTTATCTACATCAATTCCAACAACATTATAGCCTGGTAATAATTCTTGAATATATGCTAAAGCTGGTTCATCTACCTCGGATCGATAGGTAGGAACCAGAATCGTTTTATTAATAAAAATAGCATTACTAAAGGTACGATAATAACCACCCGTGTCAGGATAACTACCAGAAGTACTTGATGGAGCATCGATCCATTTTATTTGGTATGGAGTGCCAAATGGTGATTGAAAATTACTTAAAATATAGTCTATATTTTCTTCAATTTGTGGGCCATCTGCAACCCCGTTTGGATACCTACTTACTAAAATTGTTTCTTCATCTAATAATTTCATATGCATATCAATATGATGGATTTCATCATAAGGAAGTGTCTCCATTTTTATATAGTTTTCAATTCCCATATATTCATTCATAATCCCATCTATTTCCTCTTCCGTTTTAGCAGAAACTCCATAAGGATTGTTAGAATCATTTTCATCTAATATTAGTTTGGAAGCAAATGCATTACCCAAACCATCCGACATATAATTTCCGCCTGTATTTACTAAATCGTTGATTCCGGTATTTGTTACATAAATAGGCATTCCTAGCATATTTGCATGAGCAGTTGGCATTATATTGTCTAAAGGACGTGGGCGATTGTATATCCAATCGGTATAAGCTCGTTCTCCAACATCATCTGAATAGATGGTGTTTCCGCCATAATCACGAATCCAAATACTATTACTTCCTACATTTAAAAATTCTACATTGGTCAAATCTACACCTTGACCCGTTAAATAATTAGTTACACTAGATTCGTTTTGTGTTGTTATGATAACTTTACACTCGGCAACTCCAGCTTCTACTATTTGACGAAGAATATTTCTATAACCATCTGTCCATCTTACTACTAAATATTCTACTTCTTCCCATTCTGCAGCAGCTCGAACAGGGCCAGAAGGAGGATCTGATATTATTCGGTTATTTGTAAATTGAAATTGCGGAAGTAATTCTCTTTCTACTTCAGTTAATCCTTTTGGAAGTGCATCTAATTCTTGAGCAGATAAGCTAAAAGAATTAACAATCAATAAAATTATAACAGAGAGTTTTAAAGATAGGTGTTTCATTTTCAATACTTTTTCATAATATACGAAGGTACTTAATTATCATTTTATCGATTCAAATGTTTTAAAAATTCATTTCTAGGTATTTCTTTAGCACCCAAACGTTCCAAATGTGTTGTATACATTTGGCAGTCGATTAATTGATAATTTTTAGCCTTTAGCTGTGCTACTAAATAATAAAAACCAACTTTAGAAGCATCACTTACTTTGCTAAACATGCTTTCTCCACAAAATACTTTTTTATCTATCAAGTCTATACCGTATAAACCTCCAACTAATTCATCGCCTAACCAAATTTCTACAGATGTCGCAAGTCCTAATTCATGCAATTGCAGGTAGGCTTCTTGCATTTGACTGGTGATCCAAGTACCTTGTTGCCCTTCTCTTTTTATTTGAGAACAATTTCTTATAACCTCCCTAAAACAAGTGTTATACGTAATGGTAAACTTATTTTTATGGATGATCTTTTCTAAACTTTTAGAAACTTTAAAATCATCTAAAAACATGATCATTCTAGGATCTGGACTCCACCATAAAATAGGTTGATAATCGTCAAACCAAGGGAATATCCCTGAACGATAGGCATGCATTAATCGCTTAACAGAAAGATCACCTCCAAAAGCAAGTAATCCTTCTTTATCAGCTTCTTCGGGATTAGGAAACCAAATGGAATTGGATAAATGATGCATAGAAACTTTTTATAAAAATACAAAAAGCCTAAAGATTACATTGCTGTAATCTTTAGGCTTTTTTTTATTGAAATTCTTTCCCGATTACTCGAGGGTATAAATGACAAGCTTCAATAAGAGTGACAAAAAAATTAGAAAGGTAAATCGTCTTCTCCTTCTGTTTTAATATTATCTGCTGCTTGAAAAGCTTCTTCTGTCGGCATTGGCGGCATATCTGGAGAACCAGTTCCAGTTGAAGCTGCTAAGTTTTCAATTCTCCATCCTTGGATAGAGTTAAAATACTTTATTTCTCCTTGTGGATTGGTCCATTCTCTACCTCTTAAATTGATACTAATTTTTACATCTTGTCCAGCTGCAAAATTATTTAGCAAATCTGTTTTGTCTTGCACAAATTCCACCATAATAGATTGTGGATATTGTTCTGCTGTTGTAACAACTACTTCTCTTTTTTGGAAACCATTGCTTCCAAAAGTTTGTGTTTCTCCAATTACTTTAATCTTTCCTTGTACTTCCATCTTTTAATCTATTATTTATTACTTATATATTTATTAAATCTATTGCTAATAGCAATCTAAAAGCATCAAAAACAATGCCTTTTTGCAACATATCTTGTGCTTGTTTTTGAGTATTCTCTTTATTTGCAACGTCAATATGTGGACATTTATCAATTCCCAGCTTTATAAATTCTCTAACTTCTTCTTCTGTCGGTATTTTTTCAGAATTCCCTAGAATTCCTAAGTCATTTCCTGTTAAAACAGTACTATTCCTAATTGATATTGGTAATGCATCTACTCCTATCCCCATAGTTCTTATTGGTTTTAGTACTTCAAACATTCCTTCTTTAGATCTGTTATACCAGTTAGCTCCCATACGGGCAACGGTATCAATTTTTACAGCATCAATTTTTCCTTCAGCATCTAAAATAGACTCCTTAATATGTAATTTAACTACCTCAGCTATTATTAGATTTCCAGCTCCACCTTTGGCGCCTAATGCAATTACATCATTCACTTTACATTCAAATTGAACTGGAGATTCTCCTACTCTAGGAGGCTTTACCATATCTGAGGCTACTTGCGTAAATCCAGCTTTTACAAACTCATTAACGCCATTTGGATATTCGGTAGATGACAATGACATTTGCTGTACCATCTCAAAATTAACAATATTTATAACCACCTCTTTAGTTTTTAATACATTTTCTAAGGTGTGTTTAGTTGTATTATCTCGAACTCTTCTCGCAGGCGAAAAAATTAATATGGGTGGATTGGCACTAAAAACATTAAAAAAACTAAAAGGAGATAAATTTACATTCCCATCTTCATCCATTGTACTTGCAAAAGCAATAGGGCGAGGTGAAACAGCACTTAATAAATAACCATGTAATTTTGCAGTACTAACTTCTTGAGGTGTAATTGAAATCATCGTTTACAAATATATCGAAACCGCAACTTGTGTAAAAATATGTTTATACAATAATATCAACATATTTACTTTATATTTACTCTAAAGCATCAATAGCGAATTATATTAAAAAAAAATGCTAAAAAACACCTCAACAACTCGTTTGTTATTATTCATTTCTTCTATAACTATCATTTCATTAATTATTTGGAATACTTTTTCTTTTTTCAAAATATTGAAAGAAAATGAACTAACAAAAATGGAAATTTGGGCAACAGCTCAAAAAGACATAAAAAAAAGTGATCAATTAAAACTAAGTTTTAGTAAAACATCTCTAGAGGTTTTGCAGAGTAATAACACTACTCCTATGATTTCATATAGCCCAAAAGAAGAAACTTATATTCATAGAAATATTCCTGAAAATAAAATTAATACTCCTAAAAAAAGAGACCGCCTAATTAAACAATTTACTGAAGAATACGAACCTATAGAAGTATTTTATAACAATGAATTATTACAGACTATTTATTTTGGTAACTCACCGCTCATTAATAAAATAAAATTCTATCCGATAGTGCTTATCTTTATAATGTTACTCTTCTTTTTTGCAATTTATTTCTTTTTTAGAACCGCAAAAGCTTCCGAACAAAATAAACTTTGGGCAGGAATGGCAAAAGAAACTGCTCATCAAATAGGTACTCCATTATCTTCATTAGTGGGTTGGGCTGAAATATTGAAATCTGAAGATGTAAATCCTGATTATATTCTTGAAATAGAAAAAGACATTGAACGCTTAAAAACAATTACCGATCGATTTTCTAAAGTTGGATCTGTTCCCACTATGGTAAAAACAGATGTTGTTAAAGAAACTAAAGCTTCTTTCGATTATATACAAAGACGTTCCTCGAAGCTTATTAATTTCACCATAGACATACCAGATACTCCATTGATGGTTAATTTAAATCCACAATTATATAGTTGGACCATCGAAAATATTGTTAAAAACGGAATAGATGCTATGAAAGGAAAAGGAGATATAGAAATTTCTATAACTACGAATTTAAAATCTGCTTTTATTCGGATTTCTGATACTGGAAAAGGAATTCCAAAAAAAGATTTTAATAAAATATTTAGTCCTGGGTTTACTTCTAAAAGAAGAGGATGGGGCTTAGGACTTTCCTTAGCAAAAAGAATTATCGAAGGCTATCACAAAGGTCGAATACGAGTTTTAAAAAGCAATCCTACTGAAGGAACTACCATGGAAATTATATTACACTTGCAAAACATTTAATAGTTAGATTGAATTTTTTTTGCCAAAGCAATAAACGCTTCAGTATCCATAGACACCTTATGTTTAAAGGTCATGTCTTTCATCTCATTTAATGGAATTAAATGCACGTGTACGTGAGGAACTTCTAAACCAATTACAGACATTCCAACTCGATTACAAGCTACTGTTTTTTCAATTGCTAATCCTACCTTTCTAGCAAATTGCATTAATCCTAGATAGGTTTCTTCGTCAAGATCTAATAGTTTATCAACTTCCTTTTTTGGAACACAAAGGGTGTGTCCTTTTACATTTGGATCTATATCTAAAAAAGCAATGAAATGATCATCTTCAGCAACTTTATAACACGGAATTTCCCCATTAATAATTTTTGTAAAAATAGAGACACCCATCAAACTCTAGTTAATTCAACAACAGTAAACTTCATAGTACCATTAGGTACCGTAACTTCGACTATATCACCCACTTCTTTTCCTAATAGACCTTTTCCAATTGGAGAATCTACCGATATTTTACCAGTAGATAAATCTGCCTCACTTTGAGCCACTAATTTATAGGTCATTTCCATTCCATTGGATTGATTTTTAATCTTTACAGTAGAATGTATTAACGCTTTTGAAGTATCTAATTGAGATTCATCTATTATTCTTGCTGTTGATAAAGTTCCTTCTAATCTTGAAATATGCATCTCTAACATTCCTTGCGCTTCTTTAGCAGCATCGTATTCTGCATTTTCACTTAAATCCCCTTTATCTCTCGCTTCCGCTATATCTTGTGATGCTTTTGGACGTTCTACATCTTTAAGCTGGTTTAACTCGTCTCTTAATTTTTTTAATCCTTCTGCAGTATAATATGATATTTTACTCATAAACTTCATTTTTAAATAATTGCAATCTGTTTTTTTACTAAAAAACACTCCTGCTTTCACAGCAATAAAAAATCCCACACGAGATGGGACCACTATATACAAAGATAGTGAAAATAAAAATATCATCTATTTTTTATTGTATTTTTGCTATCCAATAATATGAAAATGAAAAAAATAGCATTCTTTTTACTAATTAGCCTTGGATTATTGTCTTGTAGTAATAATGATGATAAAATTCAAAATCCTTATTTAGTAGTACCACTAGTAAACTTAAGTTTAAATTTAAACCTCCCAGAATATACAGATTTAAAATTCCCTGGAGGATCTTTTATTGTTAATAACCAAGGAATTAAGGGTATCGTTGTCTATTGTGTTTCTGATACTCAATATTTTGCTTCTGAATTAAGTGATCCTAACCACAGCCCAAACTCTTGTTCAAAAATGGAAGTGACTGGTATTATCGCAACTTGTTCTTGTGATGATGGTAACACAAACGATATAATAACAGGACAATTTACTCCTCCAAACAACGAAAAATACCCGATGCTGCAGTATCGCGCTGAACGAAATGGAGATATTGTTACTGTTTATAATTAATATCCAGTTATAATTTTATAATAGCCCCAATTAAAAAGTTAATGGTTGCTTGGGGATAATATCCGGTGCCTTCTACTGTCGTTGTAACACCTGGAACCGAAAAAGTATCATCATAAGTGTAATAATAACCATTTGACACATACTTCACATTAAAAATATTATTTACCAATCCTGTTAATACAATTTCTCTTAAAAAAGGAATGTTATTCAAGGTATAAGAAATATTAAAATCGTTTATAAAATAGGCCTCTAACTGTGAAACATCACTATCGACATTCCCCATATACTGCTTCCCAACATATTTAGAATACAATCCTAATTGAAGATTCTTTATAGGTTCATATTCAATTTTATTAGCAGCAATAACGCTTGGAGAAAATGAAATATTAGTAGTTCCTAAATTTGTAAAATCACCATCAATAGCGGCAACAAAATCTTTATTTTTATTCGTACTTAAAGCAATATTGGGTAGGATTCTAAAGTTGTCAAAAATCGAAAATATTGCATCAATTTCTAGGCCTAAACGATAACTTTTACCGCTTGTAGCTCTAATAGGAGCACCTACATCATCTATGGCACCAGTAAGCACTAATTGATCTTTGTAATCCATAAAATAAAAATTCGTACTCACTTTTGTTTTCTTTGCAGCAAAACGCCATCCTAACTCATAATCATCTAATTTTTCTGGTTTTGTGATACCATTTTCAAAATCATTTCTATTAGGTTCTCGTTGTGCTCTTCCATAAGAAGCGTAAAGCTGATTTTTTTGACTTAGCTCGAAAGTTAGTCCTGCTTTTGGATTGAAAAAATTATAATCTTCATCTACTTCTAAAGGAACTTTATCCGAGGTTACTCCTGAAGTTTTATAATTTATAAATCTACCTTGTAAATCTCCATATGCACTCCATCGATCATTGATATAATAGGTAGTTTTTGCAAATACAGTGAATTCGTTTTTTGTACCATTCCCTTCATAATAACGATCTCTTATTTCAGAATTGCTAGCATATTGAGCCCAAATTATTTCTCCAAAATGATCGCCATCGTAATGACTATAAAAAGCTCCAGCTGAAACATCCAATTGATCTTTCTTGTAATTTACATTGGCATTGACAACATAATAATCATTATCCAACCAACGTCTTCTAATTAAATCGGTAGTATTTATAATTTCATCGCCTATATTAATGGGGTCTAAATTATAAAAATCAAAATCTTGATCTTCTTTATACTGCTCGTAATATCCCCTACCATAAGTATAATTTAAACCTAAACTTGTGGTCCAATAATTATGGATTTTTTGATTCCAAAATAATTGATAATGATCTTGAGAATAATTATCAGTTTCATTGTCGTAAAACTTAACATTCCCTTCGTCATCTGTATATATTCCTGACGGGTTAAATGTCCTATCGGTTTCTAAAGTTTCAGCATCAATACCATACCATGCTTGATACGTTTTTTCTTTTCCACCAAAAACTAATGCCTTTATAAGAGTATTATCATTGACATATGCACCTTGTAAAAAATAAGATTTTAAATCTGAAGTTGCCCTATCAATATATCCATCTGAAGAAATTTTTGAAAGCCTACCTGACAGTTCAATATGATCATTTAATAACCCTGTGCTAAATTTTACATTATACTTTTGCGAATTAAAAGACCCTCCAGCTAGACCAATTTCACCATAAGCTTTTTCTGAAATAGCATCGCTTAAAATGTTTATACTGGCTCCAAATGATCCCGATCCATTGGTTGATGTTCCAACACCACGCTGTAATTGTAAATTTTCTATAGATGAAGCGAAATCCGGCATGTTTACCCAAAAAGTTCCTTGACTTTCAGAGTCATTATATGGGATTCCATTAATGGTAATATTCACTCTTGTAGCATCACTACCTCTAACACGTATCGATGTATATCCAATTCCTGCTCCAGCATCTGTTGTGGTAACTACTGATGGTAAATAATTTAATAGTACCGGAATGTCTTGACCTAGATTTGTTTTAGCCAACGCTGCTTTATCTATATTCGAATGTGTAATTGGAGAATCTGCGCTTACTCGAATCGATTGTACTAAAACTTCCTCAAGAATTTGAACTTTGGTACTGTCTTGAACTTTCTCTTGTGCTGATAAATTAAAAAATAATAAACTTAATACAGCGGTAATTAGTTGTTTTTTCATAATAAAAAATAAATTAAATAAAAGGAGTAATTATTTTTTGTTATGTATTGTAAAATTTTGAAAGGTTTTCTTTCGGTTTTCCTAAACAGCATTACCTGTTCTAGGTTCTATGGGTATAATCTCAGCCATTTCTAGCACCCCTTTGAGATAAAGCAAATATAATTAATTAATTAATTTTAGGTGGTTTTCGATTCATTTTTTTAGAAGTATTTTTCTTTTTAGTCTGAATGCGTTTCTCAACAGAAGATCTAGAAGGTTTTGTTTTTTTTCGAGGTATTTTTATCTTTAAATTTAATTGCAATAACTGCAACATTTTATCGATTACAATAACTTTATTTTGATGTTGACTTCTAGTATTACTGCAAGAAAGTTTTACATATCCATCGGAAGATATTTTTGCAGCTAGTTTTTTTAATAAGCGTTCTTTTTCATTTTCTTCCAAACCATTTGAATTATGGATATGAAAACTAAGTACTATTTTAGAAGAAGTTTTATTTACATGTTGCCCGCCAGGACCACTACTCCTTATGGCTTTAAACACAAACTCATTTATAAGTAATTTTGCATCCATTTTTTATAAAAGATTCAAGAAATTAAGCGTTGGGACGATGCTCGTTATGAAGTAGGTCATTTATTGTTTTAACTGGATTAAAAGTGGCTAGTGGCACTTCTACAAATGCAGAATTCCAAGCGGCCATTGCTCCATTCCAAAGTCCAGGTAACTCTAAAGCTTTTAAAGGTTTCCCATCTTGGGATTTTTGAGTTATAATACCTGCATTAGAATCTACATACTTTGATAAATCAAATTTATTTCCTTTGTAATCTCTTAGGGCACAAACCAAATCAACAGGATTAAAATGAGTTGCCTCACTTACAATAATTTGCTGCCTTTTATCATCAGGGTTAATTTGAGCTATTTCAACTATTTGAAGTGAAGTTGTATCATCTTGATTTTTAATCCAGAATGGTCCACCCCCAGGAGCTCCAGTATTTTTAACAACACCACAAACTCTAAGTGGTTTATTTAAAATATTAAAAATAGAACCGGCATTGTTTGAAGCTTCTTTGATATTTAATTGGTTCCAAAGAAATGACTTTATTTCATTTATCATTTCTAGAGAAATACTTTCTTTATCAATAAGCCTTAAATAGGTGAAAATTTTCTTTTGAATCCAAAGTAATTTTCCAGCCAACACTTTTTTATAATGCGCTATTTCTTCTACATATTCTTCTACGACTACATTATCGATGTTTTTAATAAATACGATATCGGCATCAACCTCATTTAAATTTTCAATTAAAGCACCATGACCTGATGGTCTAAGTAAACATTCTCCGTTTGAATTTCTGAAGAAAGTATTATCATTTTTTACAGCGATAGTATCGGTTTCTTGTTTCTGAAATGAATAAGATATATGAAATTCCGTTTTTGTTTTTTTGGAAACTCTATTTTTAACCGCTTGAAATTCTTTCTTAAAAAAATCAACATGTTTTTTTGAGAATGTAAAGTGTAAATATGCATTGTTATTTACCGAACCGTAATAGGCGGTTTCATATAAATGCTCTTCAAAAGCAGTTGTAACATATTTATTGTATTTATGATAAGGGATTAATCCCTTGGGCAAATTCGAAAAATTTAACCCTTTTTCTTCCAACATAGTCTTGACCAGTAAATATATTCTAGTTCCTTTAGTACCATGCTTAAAATCGGGATACAATTCTCTTATTTTTTTACGAACAGCATTTAAAAAAGCAAAATCTTTTATTGAATTAATAAAGGTTTCTAACAGTTGATACTCTCCTTTTTTTAAATAAGAATTCAGTTTTGTTTCATTTGGATTGTAATCTTCTAAAAAATTAAATAAAAACTGAAACATTCGAGTTGCAGCACCAGATGCGGGTACAAATTTTATTATTACTAAATTGTTCTTTCTTGAATCATAAAACTCAATTAATTTTTTTTGGTCATCAATAGAAATCGATTCAATACCATTATTAATAGAAGCAGCATTCAAAACATCAACAAAAGGAATTCCGTCAGAGAATGTTTTTAGCTGATGATAAATTTTTTCAATAGTTAATCCGTGTCCCTTTAATTGCTCTATGTCTTTTTTTGATAAACTCATAGATTATTTTTTTAATAATTGATCAATATGTTTTACGGCTTCTTCTAAACGTTCCTTTTTATTACCCTTCAATAGTATATAGGGTCTGTTATTTTCTTTTAAAACTTTTTCAAAAGCAAGAAACATTTCTAATCTTTCTTTTGGTTTATCCCTTAAATCATCAGCCTCCCAAGGAGTATCGATATAAGTTAGTAAGTATAACTGATATGTGTTTTCTATTGCATACTTATCCAATAAAGGATGACAATTACCAGCATAATATGCCTCCGAGTAAACTTTAGTTTCTAATAAATCGGTATCACATACTAAAACTGAATTGGTTTTTTTAGCCGATCTATTTTCTAATTCCATTTGTCCAATAGCAATAGGTAATAGATCTGACTGCTCACAAGTTCTGCGTTTATTATTCCATTTTTTCTGAAGATATTCACGTGCATATTCAGGAACCCAAACCGAATTATAATAACGTGCCAATTGTCTTGCGAGAGTCGTTTTTCCAGTTGATTCTGGACCAAACAAAACCACTTTTATACAGTTTGATTCTGTTTGTTTAAGTTTTTCTTCCATTCTTTATATCCTAAAAATGCCAACACAAAAAAGATGGTATATTGTATCCCAGTAAATCCATATCCTTTAACAAAATATAAAGGAATAGAGACTATGTTTGTGATGATCCAAAATATCCAACTTTCAATCTTTTTATTTGCCATTAACCACATAGCAACAAATGCAGCCGCAGTAGTAAATGTGTCTAAATAAGGGGTGGCTTTTCTAAATTCAATTAAACTGCCAGCACTTATTTTCTGAGAAGCATAATGAATGCTGTCCATAAAATTTAAATCGGGCATTACATTATAATACCTATATGCGATAATCACAAAAATTGCTGTAAATACAAAAATAGCAAATGCCTTTATATTATCTAAATAATTTGTTCTTGTTATTTTAAGAGGCTTATGGGTTTTATTAGATATTCGAGTCCACATATACCAACCATATAAACTCATTAAAGTGTAGTAAATATTAATTATTAAATCACCATACAAAGCCCATTGTGATAATAAATAAACATATAATCCGGTGCTAATAATTCCGGTAGGATACACTAAAATATTTTCTTTTTTAGCATAAAAAACACTTGTTATTCCTAATACAGCAGCAATAAATTCTAAAAAAATATTTATGCCAGCAACTTGTTGATATGGTTCAAGGAAAAAATCGACGATTGTGTTCATAGATTTAGATTTTCAAATACAGTTTCCATTAGTATATCTACTTCTACCAGAAATACTTCTTGTTTTTATTTTATTAGCGGATGCATCTGTAAGAGAATAGCAACTATTTTTAATCATTCTTTTTTCTTTTGTTTAATAAGGCATAAGTACAAGTAAAACCCTCAAATTCTAAAAACCAAATATGATAAGTCTCTTTTTTATCTTCAAAATCAACCGAGGCAGTTGTTTCATTAGAATAAAGGTTAAAATCATCTACAAAAATATGATTTAAAAATGTTAAACCAACTCTGTTAAAACTTTTATATAATGACTCTTTAGCACACCAAACTATAGTTAATTTGCGAATCATACTATCTTGATGATTTAAACTTTGGTAATCATCTGTCGTTGTAAATTTATGAGCGATTCGTAAAATTTTATCTCGTTTCTTTTCTATATCAATTCCAACTTCAATAACACTAATAATAATAGCTGAAAAAGTAAACGAATGCGTTATTGAAATATGCAAACCATTATGTAAATGAGGCTTTCCGTTTTTATCATAAAACAAATCATGATCGGTATATCCTTCAGAAGCCAATAAATGCCGTATGCTCAAAAACCCTCTTTGATGCAACTCACTTTTCATATTATTTACTCTAACAGCACTTTTATCTGTTAAGTTGATTCCATCATTGAGCTCCTTATAAGATTCTTCAATCTTCCAAATGAGTATTTTAGTAGTCGAATTAACTGTTATAGTTTTGTAAAGAGGCATTATATATTAAAGTATATTGTGTATTTTTGCGATTCGAAAAAATGATTTTTTTTCGACTAAAAAACAAATATAATAACAAGTTTTCCACTTTTGTGGGAATAAAATACATTTTTATGTCAACCAAAACAATACCATTCATCGCCTATAAAGTAAAAGATATTTCTTTATCCAATTGGGGAAGAAAAGAAATCGAACTTGCTGAAGCAGAAATGCCCGGATTAATGTCTCTTCGTAAAGAATATGAAAACGAACAGCCCCTAAAAGGTGCTCGTATCGCAGGGTGCTTGCATATGACCATACAAACTGCAGTTTTAATTGAAACCTTAATCGCGTTAGGAGCTGAAGTTACTTGGAGTTCTTGTAATATTTTTTCAACTCAAGATCAAGCTGCTGCCGCTATTGCAGATGCAGGAATTGCTGTTTATGCTTGGAAAGGGATGACAGAAGAAGAGTTTGATTGGTGTATCGAACAAACATTATTTTTCGGCGAAGATCGCAAACCATTAAATATGATTTTAGATGATGGTGGAGATTTAACAAACATGGTATTTGACAGGTACCCTGAATTAGTAGATGGAATTAACGGTTTAAGTGAAGAAACTACCACTGGCGTTCACCGTTTATACGATCGCATGAAAGAAGGAACCCTACCAATGCCAGCGATTAACGTAAATGATAGTGTTACCAAATCTAAATTTGATAACAAATACGGGTGTCGGGAAAGTGCTGTAGATGCAGTTCGTCGTGCAACCGATATAATGCTTGCTGGTAAAAGGGTTGTAGTCTGTGGTTATGGAGATGTTGGAAAAGGAACAGCTGCATCATTTAAAGGTGCTGGAAGTATTGTTACCGTTACTGAAATTGATCCAATTTGCGCTTTACAGGCAGCAATGGATGGTTTTGAAGTTAAAAAGTTAGAAACAGTTATTGCTAATGCTGATATTATTATAACAACAACTGGAAATAAAGACATCGTTCAAGCCCGCCATTTTGAAGCTATGAAAGACAAAACTATTGTTTGTAATATTGGCCATTTTGACAATGAAATTGATGTTACTTGGTTAAATGATAATCATGAAAAAACCGAAATCAAACCTCAAGTTGATAAATATACTGTTAACGGAAAAGATATCATTCTATTAGCTGAAGGCCGTTTGGTAAACTTAGGTTGTGCTACGGGTCATCCAAGTTTTGTAATGAGTAATTCATTTACCAACCAAACATTGGCTCAAATTGAACTTTGGACTAATTTAGATAATTACGAAAACAAAGTATATATGCTTCCAAAACATTTAGATGAAAAAGTAGCAAGATTACACCTTGAAAAAATTGGAATCGAATTGACTGATCTTCGTGAAGATCAAGCAGAATACATTGGTGTTGAAGTTCAAGGTCCTTTCAAACCTGAGTATTATAGATATTAGCATAAATTAATATCCATCGATCGAACTAATCTATTATTAGAAAAACAAAGGCCTTTAATTTAAGTTGAAGGCTTTTTAGTTATATTTTTTTTCTAAACAGATAGCTCATCCAAATTGGATTATTAATTTCCGTAATGGCCTTCCGATCTATAAATTCCCAATTATATGAATTCATATAGTTTAATAAACTAGATGTGCCTTTTAAAGCTTCCATTTCTTTAATTGTTATCAACTTCCCTTCAAGCGACGACTGATTTTCAACTTTAATACGCTTAATTTTTCCACTATTATTCATTTTTTGAATAATGATTATTTCTAAGTAATCATATTTCGTGATTTCTTGAGCCTGTATTAACGTTATTGAAAAAAGAAATAACAATACTAATAAAGCCTTAATAATAGATTTTTTCATAACTAATATTTTAAATTAATTCTTTATTATAATTTTTGTAAAATCAATATCATCATTATTAAACTTTGTAAAGTATATTCCTTTGACTAGGTTAGTAAAATCAAATTGACTTACTCCCTTGTTTACACTTTTTATGAGTATTTTTTTTCCATTTATATCGTAAAGCTCAATTGTGATATTTTTATCTGCTTCGCTTCTTATTGTCAATATATCGTTCACTGGATTAGGATATAATGTGATTTTAGAATCATAAAAAACATCATTTATATTTAAATTACAATCATAAATTAATACAGGTAAATCAACACCTGGACTTACAATATAATCTGGACATTCCCCGGGTGCACCTTCAACGAAATAAACTCCAGACTCCTCTTGTTCTGTCAATGTTATGGATGTCCCATTCTCTCCTTCAATTGGCACCCCATCTTTATACCATTGAATATTAGTATTGTAAGGTTGTCCTATTGAGAATGTAATAGAATCACCTAAACAAACCTTAAATAAATCATCTTCAAAAATATAATTCCCAGAACTCTCGACTACCATTCCTGCAAACACCCAGGAATCAATTAAAACTTCTAGTGATGTTTCATAACAACTATTTAAAGTAGTAGCTACATTAAAATAGAACAAATCATCTACTCCTTGAACAACATCCAAAAATTGAGAGGTCTCCCCTGGAATAATCTCCCACTCTGTTCCGCTAAAACTTTTCTTAAACCATTGGTAAGAGTCATATTCTTGTGTAAAAATTTGAATTACTTCCGATGGGCATAAAATGAAATCTCCTTCTGTTTCTATCGTAGGTGAATGATCACATTGAGCGGAAATAAAACTAAAATAAAACAATCCAACAATAACACAAATAAGTCTCATAAATATATCTATTTAATACAATCTAAATATACAATTTTTCAGCTTTATTATTGATTAAAAGTCGTTGATACCAAAAAACCTCCAACTAAATTAGTTGGAGGTTTTTTATAAACTGTAAATCTTCTTTCTTAAGCCTCGAAAGGTACAATAGAAATATAAGATTTATTATTTCTCTTTTTAGTGAATTTTACAAGACCATCTACTTTTGCATGTAAAGTGTGATCTTTTCCACCATATACATTTTCTCCTGGAAAATGAGTATTTCCTCTTTGTCTAACGATGATGTTACCAGCAATAGCAGCTTGACCACCAAATATTTTAACACCCAATCGTTTCGATTCTGATTCTCTACCGTTCTTCGAACTACCAACTCCTTTTTTATGTGCCATTTTCTCTTAGTTTTAAAAATTAAAAATTAACTTAAAGCAGCTATTAATTCAGCTTTCTTCATAGAAGTATAGCCTGTAATACCTTTTTCTTTTGCCATTGCTTTTAATTCAGCAACAGTCATAGAAGCAACATCTTTAGATGCACTTTCTTCTTTTTTAAGAGCAGTTTTTTTAGCTGCAGGCTTTGCTTCTTTTACAGGAGCAGACTTTTCAGCTTTTGGAGCTGCAGGCTTTGCTTCTTTAGCAGGAGCAGCTTTTTTAGCACCAGAACCTAAAATACTTTCAATTACTATTTCAGTAAGAGCTTGTCTGTGACCATTCTTTACTCTGTATCCTTTTCTTCTTTTTTTCTTGAATACAATAACTTTATCACCTTTAAGGTGCTTAATGACTTTTGCTCCTACTTGAGCTCCATCGATAGCCGGGGCGCCAATAGTAACTTTGTTCCCATCGCTTAACATTAACACATGATCGAAAGAAACTTTTTTCCCTTCTTCTGTTGCTAAACGGTGTACAAAGACTTTTTGATCTTTCGCAACTTTAAATTGCTGCCCTGCTATTTCTACAATTGCGAACATAGCGTTTCGTTTAAATTTTATTATTATTAATTTTACCTTTCTTGAAGGCGGGTGCAAATATATGACTTAATACGATAATAGCAAACCCTTTATTTAAATAATTTAATTGCTAAAACCCTTAGCGTTTGGAGTTTGCTAAATAAACACCTAATAAGATGATAACAGTAGCTATTCCCTGCCAAAAACCAAAAGACTCGCCATCTAAAAGCCCCCATGAAACAGCAATTATAGGCATCATGTAAGTAACCGAAGAAGCAAAAATTGGAGTAGATATTTGTACTAAATTATTAAATAGCACTTTCGCAATTGCTGTACCAAACAATGAAAGTAAGAAAATGTAAAACAAAGACATTTTAAAATCAGGCCCTTGAATTACTTGTGAAGTAAAAAAACCAGAAAATAGTAAAACGATAAAAGCAGGGATTATTATAACTGCAAAATTTCCAACTGCAATAGCTATTGGTGACACATTTTGCAGATGCCTCTTAATAATGTTGATACTAAATGCATACATAACAGTTGCTATTATTACCAAAAAAGCATACCAATAATTCTGATTTGGATTAATACTAGCTCCATTTGTTATTAATAAAAAGGCTCCTGCAAATCCTATTAACACCCCCAATATTTGTCTCTTAGAAGAGTACATTTTAAAAGCCAAAAAACCAAAAATAATAGTATTAATAGGTACTATAGAATTTAATATAGAAGCAATAGCACTATCTATTTCTGTTTCTGCGTATGCGAATAAAAAAGCTGGGAAAAATGTACCTAAAAATCCAGATATAACAATCCATTTAAGTGTGTTTTTTGGCAAATTTTTTAAACTCTTAAAACCAGCTAAAAACAATAACAATGCTGTGATGATAATCCTTAAAGAACCTAATTGCAATGGTGTAAAACCAACAAGGCCTTTTTTAATTAATATAAAAGAACTACCCCATATAAGAGCCAAAAGGAATAAAAAAATCCATTTTTTATTATTCTGAAACATAGCTATTGTTAAATAATTTGTAAAAATGGGATTAATAAATGTAAAAATCAGAAACTATTATTACTTTTATATAATATAAATATAACTCATAATATGAAAATTTTAAAACTAGTTATCGCAATCGCAATTTTCTTTGTAACAGTTTGGTCTTGTAAAAACGAAACGGAACCACAAGTAAAAATAATAGAGGTTGAAGAAACTACAGCTAAAAGCAAAATAGCTGATGATGCAATTCTTGCTAAGGCAGAATTCAATATCGAAGGAATGACTTGCGCAATAGGATGTGCAAAAACTATTGAAAAGAAACTTGCTAAAATGGAAGGTGTAAAATCTGCTAAAGTAGATTTTGAAAAAAAATTAGCTATGGTAGAATATGATGAAGCTATCTTAACTACTACTTCTTTAGAAAACACAGTAACAAATGCTAGTGACACTTATTCTGTAAATGACATGAAAACTGTGGAGTCTTTTTCTATAGATTGAGCTAAAGCTGCTTTTAAGCATTCAAGTAAGGCATAAATAAAATTCCTGTCAAAATAAAAAACCCATACTTATAAGTATGGGTTTTTTATTTTAATAATTTAAATTATCCGCTATTATTTAGTTTTCCATGCTAGAGTTTCCATTATTATTCTCATATCATTTCTTAGATACATTACGGCAGGATATATAGAATCGAAATTAGGTTTTGCATCAAAATACAATGCCCCATTTATAAAATGCTGGACGCTATCAGTTGCGTAAAACTCGGCTTGGGCAGCTGCATTACCATTTATCATATAAAACATCCCGTAAACACCCTTGTCTTTATTTACAAAGGGTTGTTCTGAAATACTTTCCGCTTTTATCGCATGATCATAGGCTAGTTTTTGAGCATCTCTTAATAGAGAGTCTAGATTATTTTTATCTACTTTTTGATACGTTAAATAAAAAGTTGCTTTCATAGCAGGATAATATAGATTTAATGCATTATTCCTTTTCTCTTTTAAAACAGCTTCTTTATTTTTCTTAAAATGATATGGCAAACCTATACGTACCTCTTCATAATTCGCTATTGGATACGTTAGCCTTAATTGAGCTTTAGGTTTTATAAGTACCTCATCTTGACAAGATGCAAAAAGCAATATTATAAAAGGCAATAAGATAACTCGCATACTAATTTTTTATAGAAATTTTAATTTGATTGATTCGTTTATTTTCAAAACCTTCAACTGTAAATGTATACTGATGAAATCTTATAACTTCACCTCTTTTTGGGAAACTTTTTGAAACTTCTAACAAAAATCCAGCAAGTGTTTCTGCATCTCCCTTAGTATTTTCGAATAACGATGGATCTTTTAATTTAATTACTTTATAAAAATCTTTTAAAGGTGTTTTTCCTTCAAATACAAACGTATTTTCATCTAGCTTAGAAAACACTAGATCTTCATCATCAAATTCATCGCTAATTTCTCCTACAATTTCTTCAATTATATCTTCTAAAGAAATTAATCCACTTGTTCCGCCATATTCATCTACTACAATTGCCATGTGCATGTGCATTTCCTTAAATTCATTTAACAAATCGTCTAATTTTTTATTCTCTGGGACAAAATAGGGTTTCCTTAACAAGGTATTCCAATTCAATTCTTCTAGATCTATAAAAGGCATTAAATCTTTTACATATAAAATCCCAGTAATGTTATCTATATTATCTTTAAAAACAGGAATCCTAGAATATCCATTAGCAATTATAACTGGCATTATAGAATTGTAGCTCGACGTTTCATCTAAAGCAAAAATATCCATCCTTGGTTTCATAACCTGCTTGGTATCTGTATTGCCAAATGTTACTATTCCTTGAAGAATTTTATGATCTTCATGCAATTTATCTTTTTCAGAGGTTAGCGCTAAGGCTTGTGACAATTGATTTACACTTATATTGGACTTTTGGGTTCCAAACTTTTTTTCAATAAATAGTATGCCGGATCTCATAGGGCTGCTTATAGGCGTTAATAAAATATCTAAAAAATTTAAAGGCAATGCCATAAATAAAGAAAATTGAACATTATTCCTACTAGCATATACTTTTGGTAGAATTTCGCCAAATAATAAAATGATAAAGGTTAAAATACCAACCTCTATTAGAAACCTAAGATTTAAACCAAAATAATGCGTAGAAACTCCTGAAAACATCAAATCACTAAGGGAAGCAAATAGAAGTATAATAGCAATATTTATAAAATTATTAGCAACTAATATAGTTGCCAATAGTTTTTTAGGCTTAGACAATAGATTTTTTACAATTATCAAATTACCAGATGATTTTTTTTCTAAAGATTCCTCATCAAAATCTTTAGCTGTCAATGAGAATAATGCTATTTCAGCTCCCGATATTAAAGCGGAACACGCTAATAAAATCAATAAAATAAGAACACTAAGAATGTGTCCACTTTCTAATACAACTGCTAAAAATAAATTAGGAGGTTCTATATCCAAAATTCTAAAAAATGAAATTAAAAGGGTTCATTACTTCCATTAGAGGCAGCATTATTTCCATCACCTTTTGGGCTTAAAAAATTAAATTCTGAACAGTGAATCTCTGTATTATAACGGTCTTTTCCTTCATCATCTTGCCATTTACGAGTTTTTAAGCGACCTTCAATATACACCATATCTCCTTTTTTTAAATATTTCTCACAAATCTCAGCACCTTTATTTTTAACAATTATATTATGCCATTCGGTATTGGTAACTTTTTCGCCAGTTGTTCTATTGGTATACGATTCATTGGTCGCAAGTGGGAATCTACCTATGCTTCCACCACCTTCAAAATAATGCATTTTAACATCATCACCTGTATGCCCAATAAGCATTACCTTATTTAATGTACCACTCATAATTGTAAATTTATTATTTGTGCAAAGTTATCTTTTGTGATTTAAATATAACTATTTTTTTTGTTTTTGTCCAGATTCTTTCAATTTGAAAAAAGTAGTGATAAAATTCCCTATAAGTTTAGGGACAGGATACGTTTCTATTTGACTAATTGAAATTGCTTTGTAATTATTTTTTGACGTTTCTGCAATCCAAAATCGAGTGTATATATTTCGATGAGATAACTTATGAAGAATAGGCACCTCATTATAAAGAATCAAAGAGTTAATTTCAAATTTTTTGGAGACATCTTGAAAAACTCGTAAACTATTTAGTTCCTCTATTTCAATATCTTTTTCGGTTTCAATTAGAGGAAATTCATATAAGTTTTGCCAAATACCTTTTCCTATTCTCTTTTGTAAAAAGGTATTTTTATTTTCAGAAATCAATACAATATAATTAAAATAAATATTTTTTACTTTTGTCTTTTTTAATTTTACAGGTAATTCTGAAATCTTTTTTTGTTGCAATGCGACACAGCTATCATTAAAAATACAGACATCACAGTTTGGGTTTTGAGGCTTACATTGTCGAGCACCAAATTCCATTAAAGCTTGGTTATGATTTCCTGGCTTATCAACGTCAATTAATTGCTGTGCTAAATTTTTAAATTCTTTAATTCCAAGACTACTATTTATCGGGGTAGCAATTCCGAAATAACGAGCAAGAGCTCTATATACATTACCATCTACTACTGCTGTTGCTTCATTAAAACAAATAGAAGCTATTGCACTAGCCGTATAATCTCCAACCCCTTTAAGTTTAATAAGTTCTCTATAGGAAGTAGGAAAAACACCATTTAATTCATTTGAAACATATTTAGCGGTAGCGTGAAGGTTTCTTGCACGAGAATAATAGCCCAAACCTTGCCATAATTTTAGCACTTCTTGTTCAGCGGCATTAGCTAATTTATTTACGGTAGGATATTTAGAAACAAAAGCTTTATAATATGGCAACCCTTGTTCAACTCTTGTTTGTTGAAGTATAATTTCTGAAAGCCATATATAATAAGGTATGGCAGTGGTTCTCCAAGGCAAATCTCTTTTATGAGCTAAATACCACAATATGAGTTTCTTACTAAAATACGAGCTACTTTTTGGCATTTAGCAAAATTAGCCTTTATCTAATTAAATTTTAATGGTTTACCATTAGATTTTTTGATTATAAAATTCATATATTTGCCGTCGTGAAAAAAAGAGAAATTTTAACATATAAATTTAATACACAATGACAAAAGCAGATATCGTAGCGAAAATTTCAGACAAACTAGGAATGGAAAAAGGAGATGTTCAGGCTACAGTTGAAACCTTTATGAATGAAGTAAAAAATTCATTAGAAGGTGGAGAAAATGTTTATTTAAGGGGTTTTGGAAGTTTTATCGTAAAGAAAAGAGCTGAAAAAACAGGAAGAAATATTTCAAAAAACACTACAATTAAAATCCCTGCACATAATATACCAGCATTTAAGCCTGCTAAAGTATTTGTACAAGGTGTAAAAACTAATGTTAAGGTAAAATAATAACCATCTCGTTAAATCGAGATATATAAACAGATTACTATGCCAAGTGGTAAAAAAAGAAAAAGAGCAAAGATTTCTACTCATAAAAGAAAGAAAAGAAGTCGTGCTAATCGCCATAAAACTAAGAAATAAGAAATTATTCCAATAGTTTAAAAAATCAAAAAAGTTCTTTGAAAATGAAATTAATCAGTTTTTTTAACTTTTTAATTTCGACGGGTTTTTCTCACTAAAATAGTGAGAATTCAATAACCTGTGATAAAATAATGTTTAATCCATTTGTCATACTTATAGGTATGATGGATAAAAATTAATGAAACGTGAACTACGAATTATTTATTAGATCCAGTTCACAATCAGTTGATTTTGCCCTTTTAAAAGATGGAAAACTAATAGAATTACACAAAGAAGAAGACGATAACAAGTTTTCGGTTGGTGATGTGTTTATCGCCAAAACTCGAAAAATTGTTCCAGGCTTAAATGCTACATTTGTTAATGTAGGTTATGAAAAAGATGCTTTTTTGCATTATCATGATTTAGGTCCTAAAGTCGCTTCTCTTTTGAAATTCGTTAAGAGTGTAAGCACAGGTAAACTTAAAGATTATTCTTTAAAAAATTTCCCATTTGAAAAAGATATTGATAAAAACGGAGGTATAAATCATGTACTAAAGTCTAATCAATCGACATTGGTTCAGATTGTAAAAGAACCCATTTCCACTAAAGGTCCAAGAATTAGCTCAGAGCTTTCGATAGCTGGACGCTATATTGTATTGGTACCGTTTTCTGATCGAGTTTCTATTTCACAAAAAATAGAATCTAAGGAAGAAAAAGACAGGTTAAAACGCTTGGTAACGAGTATTAAACCTAAAGGATTTGGAGTTATTATACGAACTGTAGCCCAGGGTAAAAAAGTAGCTGAACTGGATAGAGATTTAGAAAATCTCATGGATCGCTGGAATGCGATGTGCAAAAAGTTACGAGGAGCGCACCTTCCTTCAAAGGTGTTAAGTGAGTTAAATAGAGGCGCATCTATTATTAGAGATGTCTTTAACGATTCGTTTTCTTCTATTTACATAGACGACGAAACACTTTACTTACAAATTAAAGATTATGTGCAATCAATCGCACCTAACAAAGAGAATATTGTTAAGTTTTATGATTCTAAAACTCCCTTATTTGAAAAATTTGGGATTGAACGTCAAATCAAAACAGCGTTTGGTAGAACGGTATCAGGAAGTAAGGGAACTTACTTAGTAATCGAACATACCGAAGCGTTGCATGTAATTGATGTTAATAGTGGTAACCGAAGTAACAAAACAAATAATCAAGAGGAAACCGCATTAGAAGTAAACTTAATTGCTGCTAGCGAAGTAGCACGACAACTAAGGTTGCGTGATATGGGAGGTATTATTGTTATCGATTTTATAGATATGGCAGCAGCTGCCAATCGAAAAAAATTATTCGATCATATGGTTAAAGAAATGAACGATGATCGTGCAAAACATAAGATATTACCCCCTAGTAAGTTTGGTTTAATACAAATAACCAGACAACGCGTGCGACCAGAGATGAATATTAAAACTCGAGAAGAGAATCCTAATACAGGAGAGACTACCGAGGTTGAAGCGCCAATAGTATTGGTAAATAAAATGAATGATGAGCTTAAAAGCCTTATCAAAAAAGACTCTAAAAAGATAACTTTAAACACACATCCTTTTATAGCGGCCTTTTTAACAAAAGGTTTTCCATCCGTGCGAACCAAGTGGTTTATGGAGCACAAGAAATGGGTGACAATACAACCAAGAGATGCTTACACGTATCTAGAATATCACTTTGTTGACAAAGATGATTCGAAGATAAAATAACCTGAAAAAAACCTCCTCTGTGAAAACTTTGGAGGTTTTTTTATGAATTTTTTAATTAAATTTGAGAAAGAATATTTTTAGTGAATTTCAATTATCAAAAAACATATACCCTAAAAGAAGCTACTGCTAAACTTGAATTTTACTGTGCTTACCAAGAACGTTGTCATAAAGAAGTGAATCAAAAACTGAGAGAAATGAGAATGATTCCTGAAGCAGTTGACATCATCATTCTTCATTTATTAAAGTATAATTTCTTGAATGAAACTCGATTTACACAAGCCTATGCAAGGGGAAAGTTCAACCATAAGAAATGGGGAAAGCAACGAATTGTAAGAGAACTCAGGTATAGAGATATTTCTAAATATAATATTGATTTAGGTCTAAAAGAAATTACTGACGAAGACTACGAAAACACGTTTAACGAATTATCAGAAAAACGATATTTTCAATTAAGCACTGAAAATAACCTCCAAAAAAAAAGAAAAAAACTAGCCGATTATTTGTTATACAGAGGCTGGGAATCCTTTTTAGTCTATGATAAGGTTAGGGAGATGATTAAATAATTACAATTGCTATCTAAATCAATCATTTTAACCTGAGGTAGAGCTCTATCAAACTAATAACATGAAATATTGCTTTATTTCGATTTTCAAAAAAATCTATTTAGATTCGTTAACATAAGACTATAAATTAGATATAACCTAGTATAGTATGAGTAACAATTATTTTAATGATCATGGTATTAAAATAAAAATAATAGCGTTGTTTTTTGTTGGAATTTTTGGAGCAATAGTTATTGATGCTTCAGCAAAAATAGTTACTGAAATTTATAATATGGGATCAGTCTTGGCAGGCTATCAAAGTTTAGGGAGATATATTATCATCTTATTTAGTGGAGAGGCTTTATTTCCAGATCCAAATTTTTCGAAAATCCCCAAGTTAAAAGGAGAAACATTTGTTGGATTATCGGCACATATCTTTGTCTGCCTCATAGACACGTATTTGTATTTTTTACTCAGTTTTAAAATACTTAAATCCAGACCTAAAATACTTCCTGCTTTAATTATGATGTGGTTATTTATGTTTATGCCTTTGTATCTAGAAATGCCCGCACTTGGTCTTGGCTGGGCTGGTGCTGATAGTCCTATTAAAGACATTTTACTACTACGAACTTTTATTTGTCATACGTGTTATGGCTTAGCATTGTATGTTGGAACTGTATTATTTTACAAACTTCTCAAATTTTATAAAAGCAATTAAAGTCAATTTATTTTAATAGAAATATTTGCTTTTAACCCAGTAAATATTGATTTTTATATAAATGTATAAGTCAGTCCAAACTCAAAATTACTCCTTGGCATAATTACATTATCCTTTTCATAATATTCTGTATCAAAAATATTATTAACTAGTATAAATACAGAAAATGATTTAATAGCTGCAGCAAGTTTTGCATCTACAATACTATAGGATTCTTGTGGTCTTTCCACATATTTATAAGTAACACTAGGCTTAATAATTTTAGCAATCGTAAAATCGAAAACTCCTGTAAAATGATTCTTTATTGAAGTGTCTATTAAATACCTTGAAGCGAAAACATTTGTATCATGATAATCGTCTTCCAAAAAAGTATAGCCTAATTTCACTCTCTGAGAATTATTAAAAAGGATAAAATTGTAAGCTGCGTTTAATTCAAATCCAGATGTTGTAACCTCTCTTAGGTTTTGAGCTACAAAAATTGGACTTTCTTCTGTTTCCTTAACATAATCTATCAAATCCTTAGCTTCTCTTCTAAAAACCGCCCCAGTTAATTCTAATTTCTTGATGGTGTAATTTATTCCTAATTCTTCTGCAAGTGCTTTTTCAGGTTTTAACTCTGAATTACCTGATAGGAAGTTTGGAATATTAGTATACAGTTCAGTATAAGTAGGGACTCTATAAGAATAGCCAATATTCCCATAAATTTTTAAATTATTAGAAAATGAATATCCAACATCCAATCCTGGAAATGCATAAAAATCGAAATCTGAATAATAACTTAACGAAACTCCGGGAGTGATATCTAATTTATTATTTATCAATAAAAGACGATGTTCTACAAACATATTAACAACCGTTCTATTTTGATCTCCTAGGTTGTTACTTGATAAGGTAGTTTCAGAAAGATCTAATCCAATACCTGTAATTCCCAATGAGGATTTAAAAGAAGAATTTACTTCTGCTGTTATTTTATTGGTAATATTAAAGTTTCTGGAAAAGCTTGGATCGTCCCTCTTTAAAACAAACAGATCTTGTCCTCTTTTCCAATATAATTTTGGTTTAAAGGTCCAATTATTTTTGTTGATAGAAGTTGAAATCCCAACCAAACTTGTTTGAGTTTCCTCATATTCGTTATATACTGGATTATTGGTATAAAAGTTACTTGCCCCAAATTTTCGATCAATGAATGTTGCTATTACATCAATAGGCTGATGATTGGTTTGGATACTGCTCTTTAAAAAATAATTAATATTTTTATAGTCAGTATTTTCACGATAACCCTGACTACCATTGTATTCAAAATTCACCAAATGACTTGATTTTTCAAGGTTAGTTGCTGCAGTAAGCCCTAAGCTTAATTTACCATATGAACCACTTCCTACTTCCAATTTTAATTGCTCTTTTACATTGCTTTTTGTTACAATATTGACCGCTCCAGAAAATGCATTTTGACCAAATATTCTTGCTGATGGCCCTTTAATTATTTCAATTCGTTCAATATCTTCTATAGGAATCATCATATTCATGGTATGGTGTCCAGTTTGTGGATCTTCAGTTTTAAAGCCATCGATCAAAATTAAAGTTTGATTGAATTGTCCACCACGAATGTAAATATCAGATTGCATACCATCAATTCCTCTTCTTCTAATATCAAGTCCTGCAACGCTCTGCAACAAATCAGTAACATTGGTTGCGGTACTGTTTTTAATATCTTCGGAAGTAATCACAGTAATAGTTCGAGAGTTTTCAGAAAATGGCAAATCTATTCTACTGGAAGTAATTAATATTTCATCTAATTGTTCCTCGGTACTGGTCTCTTGAGAAAATGAAATCATTCCAATAAATAAAGTAGGCAATATTAATATATGTTTTGTTTTCATAGCTATGTTATTAATAAGCAAAAATAAAGTTATTATTAAATATATAATATGCTTTTTCCAAAAAGTATTATTTAAATCAATTAGTATGGATACAGAAAATGATAATAAAAATTGGTTTCAAAAAACACTAGAAGTAAGTTTTAAAGACACAAATAAAAAATCCCAAATCAATAAGATTTGGGATTTTAAAATATGATAATAGTATGGTCTTAATCTGCCAAAACAATTGCTTTATTATTTTTCATTTCAATAGTACCACCGTTAATTTTTAAAGACCATTTCCCGTCATTTTCCTTAGAAAATTTATCTTCAAAACCTTTAGTAAATGTAGGTTCTCCTTTAAATTTTACGTTTCCATGTTGTAAAGATGACACAATAGATGCGTGATTATTTAACATCTGAAACTCACCATCTACTCCTGGTACTGTTAAAGATTCTATTTCACCACTTACTAAAGAAGCTTCTGGAGTTACTATTTCTAAATACATAATAATTATAGTTAAGTGTGCTATTATACTTCAGCTAACATTTTTTCTCCAGCTTCGATGGCCTCTTCAATTGTTCCTTTAAGGTTAAATGCAGCTTCTGGCAATGTATCTAACTCACCATCCATAATCATATTAAAACCTTTAATAGTTTCTTTAATATCTACTAAACATCCTGGAATTCCAGTAAATTGCTCAGCAACATGGAAAGGTTGCGACAAGAAACGTTGAACTTTTCTAGCTCTATATACAGAAAGTTTATCTTCTTCAGATAATTCTTCCATCCCTAAAATTGCGATGATATCTTGTAATTCTTTATAGTGTTGTAATAACTCTTTTACACGTTGAGCACAATCATAATGTTCATCACCTAAAATATCTGAAGTTAAAATTCTAGAAGTAGAATCTAATGGATCTACCGCTGGATAAATACCTAACTCAGCAATTTTACGAGACAATACCGTTGTTGCATCTAAGTGAGCAAAGGTTGTTGCTGGTGCTGGATCTGTTAAATCATCTGCAGGTACGTAAACCGCCTGTACAGAAGTAATAGAACCTCTTTTAGTTGAGGTAATACGCTCTTGCATTGCTCCCATCTCGGTAGCTAATGTTGGTTGGTATCCTACCGCTGATGGCATACGACCTAAAAGTGCTGACACCTCAGATCCTGCTTGTGTAAAACGGAAGATATTATCTACGAAGAAAAGAACATCTTTTCCTTGTCCATCTCCAGCTCCATCACGGAAATATTCAGCAATGGTTAAACCTGATAATGCTACACGTGCACGAGCCCCAGGAGGTTCGTTCATTTGTCCAAAAACAAACGTTGCTTTGGATTCTTTTAAAGCAGATTTTTCAACTTTTGAAAGGTCCCAACCTCCATTTTCCATAGAATGTAAGAAGTCGTCACCATATTTTATAATTCCAGACTCCAACATTTCACGAAGTAAATCGTTCCCTTCACGAGTACGTTCTCCTACTCCAGCAAATACGGAAAGTCCACCATGTCCTTTTGCTATATTATTAATAAGCTCTTGTATAAGTACCGTTTTACCAACACCTGCTCCACCGAATAAACCAATCTTACCACCTTTTGCATAAGGTTCAATAAGATCAATTACTTTAATCCCTGTAAAAAGCACTTCGGTAGAAGTGGAAAGGTCTTCAAATCTTGGTGCGTCTCGGTGAATTGACATTCCATTTTCTCCTGTTTTTGGCAAATTACCGATACCATCAATTGAATCTCCAACTACATTGAAAAGACGTCCGTAGATATCATCTCCAATTGGCATTTGTATAGGAACTCCTGTCGCTATTGCATCAACTCCTCTACTTAATCCATCTGTTGAATCCATAGAAATAGTTCTCACCGTATTTTCTCCAATATGTGATTGTACCTCTAGTATTAATAATTTTCCATTATTATTTACTTCAAGAGAATCGTAAATTTTTGGAAGTTCTGATCCGTTTGCAAATTCAACATCTACAACGGGTCCAATGATTTGTGCAACTTTACCTGTAACTTTTGACATTATTAACTGTTTATTTTTTTAGTACTATTAGGGCTATAGATATCCCCTATTTTAAACGGGGCAAATATAGTTTTTTAAATTGAAAAAATACAAGGCAAAACCCTATATTTTTATTCCTAACTAATCCCTTTTAATTATTCCTATTAACCATCAGCAATAAATAGAAATTAATATTACAAAGAAAAAAACCGAAGTATTTAACTTCGGTTTTTTTCTTTGTAATATTAATCTGATTTATTAATTCGGCAGATTTTCCGGAAACATAATAACGTAATCAGCTGCCTTTAGCATAGATCCTGATGCTCCGAAATTAGAAAGATAAGTTGCATCTATTTGTTCCAAAAATTCATTTGCCATTAAAGCATATCCTCTGGCTGTTAAATGAATTCCACCTAAACTAACCAAACCTCCAAAAACTAAATCTGTAGTCATATTAAAATTATCAAAAACCAATCCACTTGAAGATGCTTCACTTAAAATGTCTTTTAAATTTACAAAAGCAAGTCCATAAGAATCTGCAAGACTTATGATTTTCATAGTATAAGCATCAGTTGCATCCTTAGTTTTTTGGATTTCAATATCAGTTAATACAAAATTATCTGCTAAAGGATAAGTAATTCCATTAACTGATAATTGCCCAGCAGTTTCTGCAGGAACGCCAAGGCCAACAAGATAAGCGAAATGCTCCTCATTAAGTGTGGCGATAACTCCTGAACTGGTTAAGAGCAAAAGATCCTCTGCCGTTGCTTGACGTGACTGGCCATATTGCTGAGCTAAAAGAGCAGCAGTTAAGGGATCTACTCCACCTGCCTCAAGAACAAAAAACAGCTCATCAGTAAGACTTGGCAGACTCTTATCAAAAATCACAACAGGACTCGCCGCGGCTTCAGCGAAAACAATAGAACGCTCAGGGAAACCTAAAAAAGCAAATGCCTGATTTAAAGGAGCAAATGTTGCATTAAGTACTGGAATTTGTGGTCCAAAATCAGGATTGGTTGGATCCAATGGCGCATAAGGTACCGCAGTAAAAAATGGTAAATCAGTTACATAAGGAACGTTTGAAAGCACTCCCTTAGCTCCATTAGCAGTTAGTGCAGAAACAACTTCGGTTATTTTAGTATTAAATGCTGTTGGATCTGTAATATCATATGGCGAATAAGTTGAAGTATCTTGATTCCCTATTTGGTCTATACCATAGGCACCACCAGAAGTTGCATACGATAATACATCGTTACCTCCCATTACAGATATGGTGAAAAATGTTGGATCCTGAGACACTGCATCTTCTAATACCGTTGCACTAGGGCTTGAAGCCATTCTTACAAAATAAGGATTTGCTCCAGACCCTAATTCAGCTATATTTCCAAAACCTTGCTTTTGAAATTGATAACTTTTAATTCCTGAAACACCCATATTATTAAAGGGCCCAGTTAAAATATTAGAAATCTCAGTAGTAGGAGTAGCATCTAAATAAGCGGGAGCTTGTCCATTAAAATATAATCTAGGACGATAATAAACTTCACCATTTAATAACAATCCTCCAATGTTATCATTTACCATTGGTTGTGAAAAGAAACCTTCAGTACCTGCATCTGTAAGAGTAACCGTATTTGAAAACGCTTCTGCTAATAAATTTGGAAACGAGTACTCTTGGGATTTAATAAACACTGAACCACTAATTTCACCAGCAGAGAAAGAAGCTCCAAGAGATACATAGTTTGAAAAATCAGCATTTCCTGAAGTTAATGCAGGAAGTGTTGATGGTGCTGTTGGATCATTCAATGGATTATCATTCCAATATTGATCTTCAGAACAAGATGTTAACAAAGTAATTGCTAAAGCAAGTACTCCAATACTTTTGTATAAATTAAATATTTTCATATTACTATTATTTATTATTAATTATTTATAGTTAAAGAGATGTAATATTGAGATCCAATATAACCAGTACCTACAGCACTTTGATATTCAATACCTCCTAAATTTGTTGCACCTGCTTTAATAACAGATTTTATTGCTGGAATTCCATAATTTATCTGAGCATCTACAACATATATTTCTGGCATCACTGCATTAGCAATACTTGATTCCCATAAGTATGAACCTTTATAACGTCCATCAATATTAAATCCAAAGTTTTTAAATAAATTCGGATTTCCAATTGAAATCTTTACCTGATTCTCTGGAGTATTAAATCCAGCAGAAAAATCTGGTTCATTTTCTTGTTTAAAATCAAATTTCGCATAAGTGTAATTTACTCCAAACACAAAATTCTTAGCAAATTTAAAATTACCTCCAACCACAAAACCATAAGATTGGATTTGTTCAGTAGCATTTGTATATAATTGGAAGGCTTTGTATTGACCAGTAGCGATATCTTGCACACCAGAAGCATCGGAAGTACTTCCATTTTCAGGAGTAATTACAATTTTTTGATTGATAAACCCATCATACATATTGTAATAAAGATTCGCATCTAAATTAATTGGACCAATTTTACCTCTATACCCAATATCAAGGGCAGTAACTTTTTCTTGTTGAACAAGGGAAGTTACTGTCGCTTCTAATAAAGTTGGATCAATTATACCCATTGCAGCAGCTGCACCGAATGCTTCTACTGATGTTCTTGTATAGGAATCAAAGTAAGCATCTTGGCCTGTTAAATCTGTTCCTGGCAATGTTCTATCTAAGTTATCTGGTGAAGAACCTACTAAAATTGCTCTACCAACATCAAATCCTATAAACAATGCTTGCGTGTCTGGATTTCTAAATCCTGTTTGAAAGGAACCTCTAATATTGTGTTGCTTTTTATCACCCGCTGAATAATTTAAAGAAACTCTTGGTGAAAATTTAGCATCGAAAAAATCGTTTTTATCAACACGAATAGAAGCCGTTAATTTTAATCTTTCTTCTGCTAAGAATTTTTTTGAACCTTGCACATAAGCACCTAACTCACCATACTCAATAGGCCCATCATAATCGGTAAAAATTGTTCCATCAGAGTTTAATGAATATTGTCTATAAGAACCTCCCACTTGAAGATCCATATAATCCTTTAAAAGACTTCTGAAATTATAATTACCCTCACCAACATACATTTTTGTTTGGTCAACAAATTTAGACCCCTCATTAACATCTGGATTATCAATAATTTGATCGTAAGCGGCATTAAATTCTGCTGTTCCTGGCTGTAAAGTATAAGCATCATCTGCTTGAAGTCTAGCACCTGCATGGGCTTGAGCATCAGTCGCTCCTCCTATCACAGATTGTAGATAAGTTCCCGCATAAGTTCCAAACCATTCTTCAGCATTAATTTTAGCTAAATTAATACCCGTAAATCGCATATCGTAAGAATCACCAGCATCTTCAGCGGTCATATAGCCCCTAACAAAAAAGTCTTTACTTCTCAGTTCTAATTTATGCTGTTGCATTAAGAAGTTATCCAATTGATACCTATTAGCACCTTGATAGATTGTTCTTCCAAATCCAAATTTAGAATTCCAAACTAGTTCCAAATCACCTCCTGTTGGTCTATAGTTTAAAGAAAAATCTGCTTTACCACTTGCAGCTTTATAGGTAGTAACATCTTGTTCTCTATATCCTGTTCTTGATACATTTACTGCCGGAATAAGAGCACTTGATCCAGCTGGAATTATCCCTTCAGCTTCTAAATATTGACCGACACCGTTTAAATTTCCAAATGGAGTTGCAGCTAAACTTACCTCATCACCATAAATATTCAATCCATCGTGTGCTGGCTGATTTTCAAATGGAATAATAGTATCTGGAGTTCCAGCTTGATTTAGGTTATATTGATTAGTGTCTGTAGCATACCATTCTGTACCTTGTAAATATGAAAAATTTGCTTTTGCAGCAAATTTGTCACTGAACTTATGTGCAGCTCTAATTCCAAAATCGTAAAAGTTATTATCTCCAGCAGCTTGTTGTGAAGTAATTCCAGTTTTCACATATACGCTAATTCCTTGATCATCAAAAGGACTTTTACTCGTCATGAATAGAATACCATTAAAAGCATTCGCACCATATAGTGCAGAAGAAGCTCCAGGTAATAATTCAACACTCTGAACGTCTAATTCGTTCATTCCTAAAAAATTTCCAATAGCAAAGTTTAACGCTGGTGAAGAATTATCCATTCCATCTACTAATTGAACAAAACGAGTATTTGCAAATGTTGCAAAGCCACGAGTATTTAACGAACTAAATGTTAAACTCCCTTTATTAATATCAACACCTTTTAAATTTTCTAAACTAGCATAAAAATCTGGAGAGGTTGCGTTTTTAATATCTCTGACATCAAATCTTTCAATCGTTACAGGAGACTCTCTAACACTTTCAGGAGTTCTAGAAGCTGAAATAACAATTTCGTCTAATTCATCGCCTTCAATTAAGGAAATATTAAAAATTTGATTATTAGATGTTACTTCTAGAGTAACTGATTGATAACCGATACTACTTATTTCAATTGAAAATGGGGTTGCCTGATCAACAGTTAAAGTAAAGTTACCATCAAAATCTGTAGACGTTCCATTAGCGACATCTACAATAATAATGTTGGCACCTAAAACTGGTTCTAGAGATTCGTCTAAAATATTACCAGTAATGGTAGTTTGTGAAAAAGCTATCAAGCTAAAACACATACAAAAAAGTGTAATAATTGTCTTCATATATTTATTTGAATTGATTTTTAATGCCGAAATATACACAAATTTAACTTTAATTTAAGGATTTAATAATCGAAATTAAAACAATGAGCGTATTAACAACAAATTATTCTTGGTTTTATTCTTTAAATAGGTGAGTGAATAGGAACTAAAAAAGCAATATTTAATATGATAAAGGATATCGAGGTATAAGAATAAATAGAAAACTACAGATTGTAGTGGAAGATATTTTGATTTATAAATCTTTATGATTAAAGATAATGATTTATGATTTTTTATAAGTTAAGATTGTTTCAAAGAATTCCTCAAATTTTATTTTCCCTTTTTTTGTAATTGAACACGTTGTTTGGGGATAATTATTCTTGAACGATTTTTCAATATTGATATAGTCGTTTTCCTTTAATTTTTTTATCTGTATACTCAAATTACCTTGTGTTGATTCTGTTATCTTTTTCAAATAACTAAAATCGCATTCACTGGTATTAATTAGAGTTGATATGATTTTTAATCTAATAGGATTAAACAATAATTTGTCGATTGGTTTATTCATCAACTTTCGATTTATAAAGTGTTATTCCTGGAATTAACATCCCTAATGATATTCCGATGATGTTTACTAATAGAAAATTAATACTTGGATTATAATTTATATAAACTGTAAATAACATCAATAATAATCCTCCGAATATTATTGGTTTAAATTTTATTATTAAACCTGTTATTAATAAGGTTATACTTAATAAGAATAAAATATCAGGTACAGGATTAACGTCTTTAAGAAGTGAAATTATTATAATTAACAACCAGGATAAATTAAATACTCCCCATATAATTTTTATTGCTCTCCCTAGATAAGTTTCATATCCAGTTTTTTTTTGGACTTTTATATTATAAAAAACAGTAAGAATCATACCGATTATAGGTAATACTGTCCAAAACAATAATGATGAGTATTCGGTAGACTGAATAAATTGAGGAAAAATATAATGTGTTAAACTCATTCCAACAATCAAAGATCCCCAAAATATAAAATTCACACTAAGTGGTTTTAAGTTTTCTTTAGTACTATTAATCACCTTACTTATTATTTCAATTTGTTCTTCAGAAGTATTCATATATTTTAATTATAATTAGACCACAAATATAAACTAGTTTATTTTATAAACCAAATATTTTAATAGAATAGTTAATTGTTAACGTTTGATAATAAATGGAGTTTTGCAATGAATTATGTTAGAAAGGTTAGTGTAGGATAGAACTATCAAACTAAAACTCATAATACTAGAATTGAATACAGGTTTAATATTAAAAGTTTTGTGGAGTTTATTTTAAAATTAAATAAGTAACCTTGATATAAATAAATATGACTATTGATATTGTTGAAATAAAAAAACCAAATAGTTTATAATATTATAAGTACTCTATAATAAGTTAGTTAATTACTCCACAGTAGTAGACTGTGGTTATATGTGGGAAAATGATAATAAAAATTCCTATAATTCTAAATATAACTCTTTAATAATCAAATACATAATTCAATTTGATACCTCAAAATTAAATAGAAGAAATCATTATAATGAATACCAAAAAAAGTTATTTGATGAAGTTAAATATTTGAAAGATGAAGTTGGGTTGGGTTATAGAAGGATAAGTTATTTGTTATATGAAAAAGGTTATAGAGGAATAAGAAATAATCAAATTTTAAAAAATAATGATATATACTCTATTTATAAAAAAGGAAAGATTAGAGAAGAAAGAATAAATAGAGATTTCAAAACCGTGATAAAAGATATAATGATTTATGAAACTAGATGATTCTTGTTAATTATAAGAAATGTTGACAATGTTATCTAGATGTAGTCAAGATGTCGTTAAAATGTCGTGTCAAAAACCCAAATATTATCTTAAATTTGTTCCTATGAAAATAGGACATAAGATTAAAGAATTAAGATTAAAAGGAGGATATTCACAAAAAGATTTATCAATTAAATCTGGACTATCAGAGAGAACTATTCAACGGATAGAAAAAAACGAAGTTACTCCAAACCCTCATACATTAAAAGTATTGGGAGAAATATTCGAAGAAAATTTTCACCAATTTGAAAATGGAAAAAGTTCTATAAATTCAGAATTTGTATCATTAGTTAGGTGGATAAACTTTAACTTTTTTGGTAACTCATCAAAATCAATTCTAAGTATACTTGGATGGATTCTTTTCTTCGTTGGTCTTTGGTGGTTAAACCAATAACATCAACTTAAATTCAAAACTGTTGTGAAAGATATAATGATCAACCTAAAACACCCCACTACTCCACAGTAACGGCTTTTGCTAAATTACGAGGCTGATCCACATTTCTGCCCAACATTAAAGCAATGTGGTAGGAAAGTAATTGTAATGGTATTGTTGTTACCAATGGTGAAAGGGCTTCTGGAGTATTTGGAACCTCCATAACATAATCTGCTATTTCCCTAACAATAGTATCTCCTTCGGTAACGACAGCAATAATTTTCCCTTTTCTGGCCTTTATTTCTTGAATATTACTCACTACTTTTTCGTAATGATTGCTGTTTATTGCAATTACTACAATTGGCATTTGCTCATCGATGAGCGCAATAGGTCCATGTTTCATTTCAGCAGCGGGATAGCCTTCTGCATGAATATAAGATATTTCTTTTAACTTAAGAGCACCTTCTAAAGCAACTGGAAAATTATACCCTCTTCCTAAATATAGAAAATTTGTAGCGTGTTTAAAAACTTTAGCAATTTCTTCTATATCTTTATTTTTCTTCAATGCAAGACCTACTTTACTTGGTATTAAATCTAATTCTCTTAAATGTAAAATATAGTCACTTTGAGATATGGTCCCTTTTATTTTTGCAAGTTTTAAAGCGATCATGGTCAATACTGTAATCTGTGTCGTAAATGCTTTAGTGGAAGCAACACCAATTTCTGGACCTGCATGCGTATAAGTACCACTATGTGTTGTTCTTGATATTGTGGAGCCAACTACATTACAGATTCCATAAACAAAAGCGCCTTTTTCTTTTGCAAGTTTTATAGCAGCAAGTGTATCTGCTGTTTCGCCACTTTGTGAGATCGCAATTACTACATCTCTTTCTGTAATAACTGGATTTCTATATCTAAATTCTGAAGCATATTCAACTTCAACAGATATTCTTGCTATATCTTCAAAGATATATTCTGCGACTAAACCAGCATGCCAAGAGGTTCCGCAAGCTATAATTATAATTCGATCGGCATTTATAAATTTCTCAATATAATTTTCTAATCCTCCTAATTTTATAATTCCTTTATTAGCGAGTAACCTCCCTCTAAAGGTATCTTTTATTACGGAAGGTTGTTCGTAAATTTCCTTCAACATAAAATGATCATAGCCTCCTTTTTCAATTTGTTCTAAATTTAATTTAAGTTTCTGAACATAAGGAGCTACAACAGCATCATCTTTTATTTTTCTAATTTTTATATCTTTATCTAACTTAATAATTGCCAATTCATCATCTTCTAAATAAATAGCATTATTTGTAAATTCGATAAATGGAGAAGCATCACTAGCAATAAAAAACTCATTATCACCAATTCCAATAGCCAGCGGACTCCCTAATTTTGCAACCACTATTTCATCGGGTTTTTTTCTATCAAAAACGGCAATAGCATAAGCTCCAACAACTTCATTTAATGCAATCTGAACGGCTTTTCCTAATTTGACATTTTCATTTTTCTTAATCTCTTCAATTAGGTTTACTAAAACTTCTGTATCGGTATCTGAAGAAAAAGTATAACCCCTGTTGATTAACTCCTTTTTTAAAACAACATAATTTTCAATAATCCCATTATGTATGAGTACTAAATCTCCACTATTTGAATAATGTGGATGAGAATTAACATCATTTGGCTCTCCATGTGTCGCCCAACGGGTATGACCAATTCCTAAATTCCCTATTGTTGCCATTTCTTTAGATACCTTAAGCTCTAAATCTGCAACTTTCCCTTTCGTTTTACAAAGTTTAATTTTCTCACCATCATACAAGGCAATTCCTGCACTATCATAACCCCTATATTCTAAACGTTTTAATCCATTTAGTACAATAGGGTATGCCTCTCTATGCCCTATATATCCAACAATTCCACACATAATTTTTAATTTGGTTCTGTGTAATAAATTTCTAAAATTAATTTTTTATCCTCATCAAGCGTATTATTTCCAAAAAGAACCGTGCCCTCATGAGAAATCACACTGCTCCTTTGCACCGTTTTAATAGTTTGTAAATTTTGATTTGGGTCTAGTAGAGTGTCTAGTTTTTGAAAACCGTTTAACAATACATTTTGTGTAGTAATTAAACCTATGGAAACATTTGTTGAATCTTTATTAATTAAATTACTGATATGATGTGTTAAATTAATTTCATAAGAAACCCCTAAACCATCGCTGTTTCTTTCAATTCTTCCCATATGATTTGATATTGCAATATTTGGTTCTTCTCCAGATGTAGGGTCTAAAAAATAATCAGCCAATACGGTATTATTGTTAATATTATAAACGGTAAGTCTTTCTGGCTCCGTTGCTCCACCAACAATTTTACTTTGGTCTATGTAAAATTTTAAATTTGCATCATTAATTAACCAATTTTTATCTCGAAGTACTTCTAATTCGTCAGAAACTCCATTTTGATCAACATCATCTCCAAATAGATTAATAACAGTTATAATTCCATCACCTCCTCTTACATAAAGGCTTTCTTCCCCTTCATTTACGTTTGGAGATGCAATGGCTGAAGCAACTTCTGGAGACAGTTCGTTATCAAAAACATTTAAATTTACTCCAGCAAAACTTATTACAAATTCTTCAAAAATAGTGTCGATGATAGCTACTCCATCATCATCTAATACAGGATTACCCAAACTATCTTCTCGGGGTCTAAAAAATTTGTAATAAAGTGTAATATTAGCAAGTTGGGGATTGAAAATAAATAAATTTCCATTGTCAGTATTTGAGGTAACTTTAAAATAGATACCTCTAAAGTAATCCTTAAAATTATTATTATTACTTAAAAATGGATTTCCTTCTTTGTCTACTATTTTTTCTTGAAAATAATCATTTGATAATGAAACCCTGATACCTGGTGCAATAGTAGTAGTATCAACCGTTACTATACCATCTTCTGCAGTTTCATTAGTAATTATCACATGACCTTCATTACTTGGCACAAAATCTTCTATTTCTAGAAATAAATCGTTTTGTAATAAATTATCTTCAAAAATAGGTCCTTGATTAGAATAATAATATTGAGGATCTTGAAAGTTGGAGTTTGGATCTAAATCTCTTAAAAAATAATTAGATTCGTAGATCGAAATGTTTATAGGTTCACTTCCAAAAACCGAATCTAATGTATAGGTTGTAATATCTTCCTCTGTAATTACATCGTTAAAATAAGGAATGTATAACATCACACTATCTAAAAAAATTTCTTGCCCTAGAGAATCTCCAAAAACAGGGTTTGGAGTATTCATCAGTAATTGAGTCATATAATTTATAGTTGATTTCCCAAAGGTTCCATCATTATAAATACCTAATTGACTAACTGGTATTATATTAGTTTGCACTGGAGCTAATTTCCTACTATAAGCAACTACAGTTTTAGATTTGTCTACTTGAGAAAAAAGACTGTCGTCATCAACAATATCTCCACCTATTGTATTAAAATCTTCCTGACAGGAAACAATAGAAATAATAAAAAATAATATTGCCACTATTTTAGGCAAAGTATTTTGTGTTTTCATAGTAAAATAAAATGATGTATTTATGACAATACTTTTGAAAGGTAAAAATCTAAATAAGCTGGGGATATATCTTCTTTTTTATGATACTTTAACATTGGCATGTCATGTCCTTTAAGATATTCCTCTAATTCTTCTGGAAGTTCTTCTGATCCAAATATAATAGCATCTGAATTTTTTATAGCAACCTTCATCAAATTGATGTAATTAGGTTCTTTTAATTCTTCTATATGTTTTTCGTCAATATCATCAAACATAATTTTTTCAGTAACCTTAGCGCTTAACTTCCCATTATACCCTTGATTATATATTGATGTAACTATTTTGCTATTTTCAAATAAAGGCTCTTTATCGTAATACTTTTTTAAATATAAAGGCAAAAATGAAGCCAACCACCCATGTACATGAATAATATCTGGTGACCAATTTAATTTCTTAACAGTTTCAACAACTCCTTTTGCAAAGAAAATAGCTCTTTCGTCATTGTCATCAAAAAGCTTTCCAGCTTCATCTTCAAAAGTTGCTTTTCTCTTAAAGTAATCTTCATTATCAATAAAATAGACTTGCATGCGCTCTTTTGGAATTGACGCTACTTTTATAATAAGTGGAACATCCATGTCATTAATTACCAAATTCATACCGGACAACCTAATAACCTCATGAAGTTGATGTCTGCGTTCGTTAATAATACCGTAACGGGGCATAAATATTCTAATTTGCCCTTTATTACTGTTTACCATTCGAGATGCTTCAAACGACATTGAAGAAATCTCGGTCTCAGGTAAATAAGGTATTACTTCTGAAGACACATATAAGATCCTTTTATCTTTCATATATAATTTTTGATGGTGTGTAAAACGATGCAAAATTACGAAAATTTATGCAGACTGACTTTAATATATTATTTTTACTATCTTAAATTTTATTTTTAAATGAAAATACATAACTCCAACTCCTCATTAAAAGAAGCTCTTTTACCCTTTATAAAAAACCGAAAAAGCATTGGGTTTGTCCCGACCATGGGAGCTTTACATATAGGACACATTTCCTTAGTTGAACAGGCCAGTATTGAAAATGATTGTGTTGTAGTGAGTATTTTTGTAAATCCAACACAGTTTGACAATCCAAATGACTTACAAAAATACCCAAGAGCTATAGAAAATGACATCGCTCTTTTAAAGCGGTTTTCAAAAAATATTTTTATTTTCTCACCAAATGCCTTAGATTTATATAATCAAAATATAAATTCGAAAAGTTATCATTTTTCAGGAATTGAAAACGAAATGGAAGGAAAACATCGCATCGGCCATTTTGATGGAGTTGGAACTGTTTTAAATCTTTTTTTTAGAATAGTAAAACCTAATAAAGCTTATCTTGGAGAAAAGGATTTTCAGCAATTACAAATAGTAAAAAAATTAGTTGAGATTGAAAACCTTCCTGTAAAAATTATTGGCTGTCCAATCATTAGAGAAAGTAGCGGCCTAGCAATGAGTTCTAGAAATAAACGCCTTAATACTGATCAATTAAACGAAGCAATTTTAATTTACAAAACACTTTTAAAAGTAAAAGAAAACTTTAAATTATTAAGCATTTTAAAATTAAATCAATTGGCTGAAAAGGAATTTAAAAACCACCCTTGTTTAACGCTAGAATATTTTGAAATAGCCGATACTGAAACACTGAAAACGGCTATTTATAAAAGTAAGAAAAAAAAATATCGAGCTTTTATAGCTAGTTTTATTGACGATGTAAGACTAATAGATAATATAGCATTAAATTAATACCTTTGGCCGATGCAAATACACGGGAGATGTTTTTAATGCTAATTAGCTATGCAATTAAAACTATTATAGACGCTAAAAACTTCAAACCTTCTTTCGTATTTCCAAACGAATAAAACAACTTAAAAAATAAATGAATAAGTCACTTATTACATTTTTGAAAATTGCTATTCCTTTAGGCCTTGGTATGTTTTTAATTTATTATTCTTATTCAAAGTTTACTCCTCAACAATTAGAAGAGATTTCGGCCTACTTCAAAAAAACAGATTACACGTTTGTAATTCTTTCTGTTGTTTTTAATTTATTAAGCCATATTTCTAGAGCTTACCGGTGGAATTTTTTATTAGAGCCTTTAGGCTATAAGCCTAGGCTCTTAAATAATTTTATGGCTGTTTCTGTAGCGTATATTATGAATATATTTATTCCTAAAAGCGGAGAAGTATCAAGAGCCCTTATCATTAATAAATATGAAGATGTTCCGTTTGACAAAGCTTTTGGAACCATCATATCTGAAAGAGTTGTAGATCTTATCTTTTTATTTGGCTTTACAACTATAGCCTTATTGCTGCAGTTTGATAAGCTATCTGAGTTTTTATTAAACGTGTTGCCTAATCATATTATCTACAATTTAATAGCTATTTTTTCAGTGTTTTTAGTATTGTTTTTATTGGCCTTAAAGTTTTCTAAATCGTCCATCATAAAAAAAATAATTCGATTTTTTTCAGGTTTAAAGGATGGAATTTTAAGCATCTTAAAAATGAAGAAAAATGGTTCTTTTATAGTTCATTCATTTTTAATTTGGGGCTTGTATCTATTGTCTTTTTACACTGCTACTTTTGCATTAAACGAAACCTCTAATATTGCTTTTTCAACGCTAATTATCACTTTTGTGGTAGGTAGCTTTTCCTTTGCTTTTACCAATAGTGGTTTTGGGTCTTATCCCTTTTTTGTTGCGGGAATTTTAGTAATTTTCAGCATACCTGAAACTGTTGGAACGGCATTTGGATGGATAGTATGGGCCTCAAGCATAGCCTCTATTGTGTTTTTTGGAGGCTTATCATTAATAATTCTTCCATTTTACAATAAAGAAAAATAATCATTATTATTTAATTCTGAAAAATATATGATTTTTAAAATCGTTATCTTTCAGCATTAAAATTTGCTCTAATGAAGAAAATATTTTTAGTGATCATAGTTTTGTTTTTTGGATTTAACTCCTTTTCACAATCTAAAATTATTTATGAAGAATTTCAATCTGTTAAACTTGATGAAACAAGAAAATTAAAAATTCAACTTCCAAGAAATTATGAAGAAAATACAGAGAAAAAATATCCAATCGTCGTTGTTCTGGATGCTAATTATTTATTCGAACCTGTCGCAGGAAATGTAGACTATTTTAGTTATTGGGAGGATATGCCAGAATCTATTGTAGTTGGAATCATGCAAGGCGACAGTCGTTATGATGATTGCTACTATGATAGCACCGAATTTATGCCAGAGGGTACAGGAGCAGCTTTTTTTGAGTTTATTGGACTTGAACTAATTCCTTATATAGATAATAATTATCGCACGGCAAAATTTACAATTGCAATTGGTCATGATTTTACAGCAAACTTTATCAACTATTTTCTTTTTAAAGACCCTCCATTATTTAATGGATACATTTGTTTAAGTCCAGATTTAGCACCATTGTTAGATGAACGGCTTCCCGCGAGGATTCCTCAAATTCAGACTAAAACATTTTATTATCTCGCTACTGGATCTGATGACATTAAAGATTTAAGAGAAATCACCGAAATGTTAGACGCTTCTTTGAAAGGATTGAAAAGCGATAATTTTGATTATAATTTTGATAATTTCAAAGGAGCAACACACTATTCATTGGTTGCCAGAGCGATTCCTTCAGCTTTAGAAAAAATGTTTTCATTATATCGTCCAATAAGTAACGAAGAATACACCGATGTTATTTTAAAATTAAAGACCCCTATTCACCTTTATTTAACTGAAAAATATGCTACTATAAAAGATTTATTTGGACTTAATAACCCCATAAGATTAAACGACTTTATAGCAACCTGTAAAGCTTCTGAAAAAAAGAAACAATGGGAATCACTTCGTGAAATCGCAACGATGGCAAAAAAACAATATCCTAACAAAGTTTTAGGTGCTTATTATTTAGCTCGTTATTACGAAGAAATCGGGGAAACTAAAAAAGCAATGAGAATTTACCAAGGTGCTTATGATAAAGAAGAAGTAGATTTTATAACCATTGATATGATGCTTGACAAAGCAGATAAAATTAAAGAAGATTTCGGATATTAAAAAAATAGAATTTATCTTTAAAAAACAAATCCTCTTTCACTAAAGCTCAATAAATTTATGCTGTTTTGGTAATTTGGATATTTAATTTCATAGAAAGTATATGGCAAAAGTAAAAACCTCTTTTTTCTGTCAGAATTGTGGCAGCTCTTTTTCTAAATGGCAAGGACAATGTTCTGCTTGTAAGGAGTGGAATACCATTGCTGAAGAAGTAATCCAAAAAGCAGAAAAAGTAAGTTGGAAGGTTTCTGAATCTTCTTCCAAGAGAGTTTCTAAATCGCTTAAAATAAATGAAATTTCCACTGCATCGGAAGCAAGATTAAATACAAAAAATAATGAGCTCAACAGGGTTTTAGGAGGCGGATTAGTCCCAGGATCTTTAACGCTTTTAGGCGGTGAACCTGGCATCGGAAAAAGCACCTTAATGCTTCAAATTGCATTACAATTACCCTATAAAACACTGTATGTTTCTGGAGAAGAAAGTGCTCAGCAGATAAAAATGAGAGCGGAGAGAATTTATCCAAATTCAGAAAATTGTTACATTCTAACAGAAACTAAAACTCAAAATATCTTCACCCAAATTGCAGAATTAAGTCCAGATATTGTAGTGATCGATTCCATACAAACACTACATACGGATTATATAGAAAGTAGCCCTGGAAGCATTTCACAAATTAGAGAAACAACTACGGAGCTTATTAAATTTGCAAAAGAAACCAATACTCCAGTTATTTTAATTGGCCATATTACCAAAGACGGAAACATTGCTGGACCAAAAATATTGGAACATATGGTGGATACCGTTTTACAGTTTGAAGGAGATAGAAATCACGTTTATAGAATCTTACGTTCACAAAAAAATAGGTTTGGCTCCACTAATGAATTAGGTATTTACGAAATGCAAGGGAATGGTTTGCGAGAAGTAAGCAATCCATCCGAAATACTAATTTCAAAAAATGATGAAGATCTTAGCGGAACAGCAATTTCTGCTACATTAGAAGGGATGCGCCCTTTAATGATCGAAATTCAAGCCCTTGTAAGCACTGCTGTTTATGGTACACCTCAACGAAGTGCAACTGGATATAACGCTAAACGGTTGAATATGATATTAGCAGTCCTTGAAAAACGTGCTGGATTTAAATTGGGAGCAAAAGATGTGTTTTTAAATATAACTGGAGGAATTAATGTTGACGATCCTGCAATAGATTTAGCAGTTGTGGCTGCTGTATTATCTTCAAATATTGATATCTCCATAGACAAATCCATGTGTTTCGCAGCTGAAATTGGATTGGCTGGAGAAGTTAGGCCTGTAACTAGAGTGGATCAACGAATTTCAGAAGCTGAGAAATTAGGTTTTAAATCTATTGTAATTTCTAAATATTGCAAAATTCCAAAGAACAATTATACCATCAATATTATAAAATTTGCTAAAGTTCATGATGTTGTAAAACATCTTTTTAGCTAATTTTCTAAGGAGCTGGATTTGGAATTTGATTGTGAATTGTATTGATCTCTGAAATTATTTCATCGGAAAGGCTAAGATGAATACTATCAATATTTTCTTTTAGTTGATTCAAATTAGTGGCGCCAATAATATTAGAAGTTATAAATGGCTGCTGTGTTACAAAAGCTAAAGCCATTTGAGTTAAACTAATCCCGTGTTTTTTTGCAATTTCATTATATAGCATCGTTGCCTTATTAGATTGCTGACTACTATACCTGTTGTAATTTGGAAATAAAGTTACCCTAGCATTTTCTGGTTTATTATTATTTAAATATTTTCCTGCAAGCACCCCAAAAGCCAATGGTGAATAAGCCAAATATCCAATATTCTCTCTAAGTAAAACTTCAGATAAACCTATTTCATCTCTTCGATTTAAAAGGTTATACGCATTTTGTACAGCAATCATTTTGGGAGCTCCTTTTTTAGCTTCTTCACTATAACGCATCACTCCCCAAGGAGTTTCATTCGATAATCCAATTTGTCTAATTTTTCCTTCTTTAACAAAAGAATCTAAGGTTTCTAAAACCTGAGCAATATTATCTTCCCATTTCGAATTATGAATATAATCACGCACCCCAAAAACATTGACTCCCCGCTCTGGCCAATGCAATTGATATAAATCTAAATAATCGGTCTGTAAACGTTTTAAACTTTTATTTAATGCATCCTCCAATGCTTCTTTACTAAAATTTAAATTCTTCCGAATGTGTTCGAAAAAACGAAGCGGGCCCGTTATTTTTGAGGTTAAAACTACTTGATCTCTATTATTCGTTTTAGACAACCAAGTACCAATAATAGACTCGGTACTCCCTTGAGTTTTTGGATCCCCAGGAACCGAATACATTTCGGCTGTATCTATAAAATTAATTCCTTGGTCTAATGCATAGTCTAATTGTGCATGACCTTCAGCTTCTGTGTTTTGTTCACCCCAAGTCATAGAGCCTAGGCACATTTTACTAACTTTTATATCTGTATTGGGTAGTTGGGTATATTTCATATTAGGTATTACAATAAGTAATTCATATATTAATTTAATAATTTAGAAATCTCATCCAATTTAGGAGTTAAAATCACTTCAATTCTTCTGTTTTTTGACCTTCCTTCAGAAGTACTATTAGCAATAATTGGAGCAAACTCTCCTCTTCCTGCTGCTGTAAGGTTCTCTTTTAAAATTTTAGTATTTTCTGTCAAAATAGATACGATAGAAGTTGCTCGTTTCGTCGATAAATCCCAATTATTCTTAATATTTCCGTTTCCAGAATAGACTACATTATCAGTATGGCCTTCAATTAAAACCGCTATTTCAGGGTTTTTTGCCAATACATTTCCCAATTGTATTACCGCTTCACGCCCTCTTGTATTTACTGTCCAACTTCCACTTTCAAATAATAATTTATTTTCCATAGAAACATAGACTTTTCCATCACGTTGTTCTACAGTAAGGCCATTGCCTTCAAAATTAGTAAGTGCTGCAGAAATTGCATTCTTTAAAGCAGTCATTTGGGCATCTTTAGCGCTAATTATTCCCTCTAATTCTTCAACTCTGCGAGAACGTTCTTCTATATCTTGTTGTAATTGTGCCAATCGAGCAATTTCTGTGGCTAATGCTTTCTCTTTTTCTTCCAATTTCCTTAGTAAAGTTCGGTTGAGCGCTAAGTTCTCTGTTAATTTTGAAGAACTATTAGCGTCTAAAGCATCGTAGGAGTCTTTTAATCGATCATAACTAGATTTAGATGCTGCTAAGTTCATTGCTGACCTGCTTTTTTCAGCTTTTAATATTTCCAATTCATTTTGAAGGTTTTTAATCGAATAACTATTTTCATTAGTTCCTTCGTTTAATTGAGATAATAATGATTTATTTTCTTCTTTTAAAAGATCATACTTGCTTTGTAAATCTTCATATATTTTTGAAGAAACACAAGAAGTCATTAATGAGATTAATGCAATTCCAAATAAAAATCTTTTTAACATAGTGTTTTTTTTAATTAAAGTTTAATTCTACCATCAAGGGACAATGATCACTGTGTTTAGCATCAGGTAATATAACGGCGCGTTTAATGTTTTCTTGTAATGGTTTTGAAACCATATGATAATCGATGCGCCAACCTTTATTATTGGCCCTAGAATTAGCCCGATAACTCCACCAAGTATAATGGTGTGATTCCTTATTTAAATACCTAAAAGAATCGATGAATCCACTATTTATGAAATTTCCGATCCATTCTCTTTCTATTGGTAAAAATCCAGAAGAATTTTTGTTAGCTACTGGATTATGAATATCTATTGCTTCATGACAAATATTATAATCTCCACAAATAACTAGATTAGGAATGTCCTTTTTTAATTCATTTACATATTTTTGGAATTCTGCCATAAAGTTTAATTTAAATTCCAAGCGAGCACTATTAGTTCCACTTGGGAGGTATAAACTCATGATGGATACTTCATTATAATCTACACGAAGGTTTCTTCCCTCAAAATCCATACTTTCGATACCTGTCCCGTATTCAATATGATTGGGTTTTTCTTTACAAAAAATGGCAACTCCACTATACCCTTTTTTCTGCGCACTGAACCAATAATGATAAGGGTAACCTGCATTTTCAATAGCTTCTATATCTACTTGTTCTTCTAAAGCTTTAATTTCTTGGAGACAAATTATATCGGGGTCTGCCTTTAGCAACCATTCAGCAAAACCTTTTTTCATTGCCGCTCTAATACCATTTACATTATAAGAAATTATCTTCATGAATTCTATTTTTAATAACAAGCACTAATTTAATTAACATTGTACCTTTATAAGGTATATTTAGGAAATTATTATCAATAAATTTTACAAAATAAATCGCTCATATTTTAGTTTAATAATAACTATATTTCTAGCTATTGCAAATGTACTTATGAAGTTGTTTCTAATTTTATTTTTTGGTTTGTTTCTAAGTGTAAGTTTTGCGCAAGACTTCCCTAGCAATTTTCAAAGTAGAAAAGTTGCAATTAATGATACGATACAAATAGATAGTGTAAGTATCAATCCCATTCGTTTTCAAATAATCGATACAAAAGGAATTGTTGTTGATTCTAGTAATTATAAAGTAGATTTTGGTAAAAGCCTTTTAATTCTTCCAAAAAGCATTGTTACTAAAAATGATACTTTGACCATCAATTATTTGAGATATCCAGAATATTTGACAAAAGATTATTTTGTATTGGATTCCAATGTGATAGTTCGAAAAAGCAATAGTATTAATAAATTATATTCACTTCAAGAGTCTAGTAATAAAAATCAATTTAAACCTTTTGAAGGCCTTAACACCTTAGGAAGTATTTCAAGAGGTATTACTGTTGGAAACAATCAAAATGCTGTTGTAAATTCTGAATTGAACCTTCAAATTACAGGAAAACTTAGCGATAAAGTATCGATTAGAGCTTCTATTCAAGATTCCAATATTCCTTCACAAGATGCAGGGTATTCTCAAAGTTTAGAAGAGTTTGATCAACTATTTATAGAGCTTTACAGTGACAATTGGAATATTAGAGCGGGTGATGTCGATTTAGTGAATACTAAAAGTTATTTTGGGAATTTTACTAAAAAGGTTCAAGGTATTTCTTTAGGAGGAACCATCAACCATAAATCTGGAGCAAAAACTTCTGTTTTTGCATCAGGAGCATTAGTTCGTGGTGTGTTTTCAAGCAGTGATTTTGTTGGACAAGAAGGAAATCAAGGACCTTATAAACTAGTTGGTCCTAATGGGGAACTTTATATTTTAATAGTCTCTGGAAGTGAACGTGTTTATGTAAATGGATTGTTGCTATCTAGAGGAGAAAGTGAAGATTATGTGATTGATTATAATGCAGGTGAAGTTAAATTTAACACTACCTATCCAATTACGGCAAATATGAGAATTCGTGTTGAATATCAATATACAGATCGAAATTACACTCGTTTTATAGGTTTTGGAGGAGGGAATTACACCAGTGAAAAACTGGATATTGGTGCTTATGTCTATTCTGAAAGTGATGCTAAAAACCAACCTTTACAACAAAGCTTAACAGAAGAACAAGTGACTATTTTAAGGGATGCAGGTGATGATACATCTCAAATGATTGCTCCTTCAGCAATACCAGATACTTATTCTGAAAACAAAGTATTATATAAAAAAGAAGACATAAATGGTGTGGAAGCTTTTGTGTTTTCAAATAATGCAGAAGATGAATTGTACAGTGTTCGATTTACATTATTAGGAGAAGGACTAGGTAACTATATTGTTAGTGATATTAATACTATCAATCGAATTTTTGAATACATTGAACCTATTGACGGGGAATTACAAGGAAATTACGGCCCTGTGATACAACTAACTCCTCCTACAAAAATACAAGTTGGAGGAGTGAATGGAGCATACCACCCTACTGAAAAAACAACGATTGCATTCGAAGTAGCTGGAAGTGTTAATGATCTTAATCTGTTTTCGAATATAGATAATGGTAATAATAATGGTTTTGCTGGTGAACTAAACATCAAACAAACCATTTTAAAAACACCTGAAACTAAAAAATTAGATGCTTTTGCTTCTATAAATCTAATTAATAAAGATTTTAGAACCATAGAACGTTTGTATGCTGTAGAATTTAATAGAGATTGGAATTTAACAAATCCATTGGGTGATCAACTTTTTATAATTGGAGGGTTGGAGTATGTAGATTCTAAAATTGGAAATTTAAGGTATGAATTTCAAAATTTAGATTATTCAGAAAACTTTTCAGGAAATAGAAATGTATTAAGTTTTAATCTACGCTTCGGAAAAATAAATTTAGTAAGCAACGGGAGTAGTTTACAAAGCAAAGGGTCTGAATTAAATTCAAAATTTTTCAGAACACATAATGTTGCTAGCTATTCATTTAAAAAATCATGGTTTGGAGGAAAATTAGCCCTAGAAGACAATCAAGTTCGAGCAGTTATTAATGACAGTTTAACTCCAGTAAGTCAAAAATTTAATGCCTATGAAATATTCACAGGATTAGGAGATAGTACTAAGGTTTTTACTGAAGTTGGTTATCGTTATCGAGTAAATGATAGTCTTCGAAATTCAGAATTGACAAAAGTTTCCGCTTCCAATGATATTTATTTAAAATCGAGGATCTTAAATAAACCCAACTCAAATTTATCTGTGTTTGCTAATTATAGAATTTTAAAAGATAAAGATGAGATTAATGAGGATGAAAAATCATTAAATTCTAGATTGCTTTACAACCAATCATTTTTTAAAAATGGTATCCGGTTAAATACCGTTTTAGAAACCAATAATGGTGTTTTACCGCAACAAGAATTTACCTATGTTAAAGTAGCTCCTGGAGAAGGAATTTACACTTGGTACGATTATAATAACAATGGTATACAAGATTTAGAAGAATTTGAAGTTGCACAATTTCAAGATGAAGCAGAATATATTAGGATACTATTACCCAATCAAATTTTTGTGAAAATCAGTCAAACTAAGATCAGCCAAACCTTAAATTTAAACCCACAACAATGGTCAACTAGAAATGATTTCAGAAAAATTATTTCTCATTTTTACAATCAAACTTCATTTTTAATAGACAAAAAAATAAAAAGAAAAAACGATGTGTTTATTATAAATCCATTTAAAGATCACGGATTTGATGAATTATCATCGGTAAGTAATTTTAGAAATGCATTATTTTATAATAGAGGAAAACAAAAGTTTACTACTATCTATACGTTCATTTTAACTTCGAACAAGAATTTTTTATCTATAGGTTTAGCAGAAATTAAATTAAAGAGTCATCAGCTTAATTTTAACCATAAATTTCAGGAAAACTGGTTGATAAATTTAAGAGGAGCTTTAGGAGAAAATAAAAGTTTAACCGAAAATTTTGAAAGTAGAAATTACACACTGGATACTTATGAAGTAAACCCTAAAATTTCATATTTATTAAATTCTCAAACGCGGTTTGGTGTTTTTTATCAATATTTAAATAAAGAAAATCAACTTAGCAATTTCGAGTTATTGACTCAGCAAAAAATTGGGATTTCTTTCGCATATTCCAACGCTCAAAAAATATCCTTAAACGGAGAGTTTAATTATATAAATAATAATTTTACAGGTAATGCTTATTCGCCTGTAGCTTATCAAATGCTGGAAGGATTGCAACCTAATATTAATTTAACTTGGCGGTTATTATTACAAAAAAGGATTACCAAGTTTTTAGATATTAACTTATCTTATTTTGGAAGAAAGAGTGAAACTTTTAAAGCAGTTCATACAGGCAGTGTTCAACTGAGAGCATATTTTTAAAAAAATCGCATAAAAAAAGAGCGGACCAAGTCCGCTCTTCTCTTAAATAATGATAAGCCATAAGATTACTTAACGATAATCTTAGAAGTCTTATATGTTTTAGAAGAGTTATCTCCCATTTTGATTAAGTAAACACCCGCATCAGCATAAGACATATCTAAATGATAAACATAGCTATTACCCTGCTTTTCTAGGTTATTATATGCTAACGTTTGACCTAAAATATTATAGATAGCAATAGAAGCTACACCATCAAAATCAGTTGTTAAAGTAATGTCATATTGATTATTAGCTAATGAAATCACTGTAAATTCCGCTTCAGAAATTGCAGGATCATCAAGACCTAAAACTCCCGTATCTGCAGTGTAATCCTCAGTTTCACCATATTGAGTTGCCTCACATGCATCATCAGGTACTTCTGCTTGCCAATTTGATTTTAGACGCATTCTATGCATTCCAGGAGGTACATCGCTTAGGATATTGAAAAATACCGATTCTGTAAAAGTTCCAGCACCTTCACCTGGAGCGATTACAAAGTTAGGAACTATAGTTTCATCAACTGAAAATGTTCCATCATCATTAAAATCAATCCAAGCTCTTACGTTTTGATCACCATAACCTGTAGTCACTGTCAATTCGTAAGTAGTTTCAGGTAATAATTCTGCAATAATACTAGTAAAATCAGCATATCCTTCACAGCCTGAGTCGTTGTTTAAATCAGAAACAGTAATAGTCACATTTGTAAATCCATCTCCAAAAGAACAATCTGAAGAGGGTTCGCAATATTCTGTTCCATTAAATACTACTTTAGTAGTTGCATCATTTCCTGGATTTGTATCTCCAGCTAAGTTAGTTCTTGCTACAATGGTATGATCACCTGGTGCTGAAAAATCTGCTGGTGTTGAAAATGTATAAGACTCTGTCGCTCCAGCAGCAATTGTTCCAGCATAATCTTCAACTACTGCTGATCCAGTATCAAGAATATATTGTAATTCAGGATTTGTAATATCGTTACTTCCAAAGTTTCTGATGTTTACAATAATATCTTCAGTTGCTCCTAATGGACCATTATTTGGATTAGTAATAGAACTCACCCCTATATCATCAGCCTGTGGCGGCGCTAATTGAAATACTCCTACAACTCCTTTACGACTACCATTTATATACTCATCTATAAACCAGAAAGTAGTACCATCTGTATCCAATTCAAGTTTATTATAATCACAATATCTGATATTTGGAACATTAGCAGTACTCACAGCAATAACTTCTTCAATAGCAGTCATTACTCCTAATTCATCTCCATCAAATCTACCTGTATAGTAGGAACCAACTCTAAAGTCTGTAGGGTCTGAAGTAGTTGGTCCTGCCATTGCAGAATAACCCATTGCAATATTACCGTTACTATCCCAGTTCATACTTGCCATCCAAGCATGTTTCCCATCTGGAGATGAATAAGTACCTTCTTGATAGACTGTCCAAGGCATATTATCATCATCTTGTCTTATTTCAAACCAGCGAATACCTGCTAATTCATCACTACCAGCATCAATATCAACAACAAAATTAAAAATAGCAGCATTATAAGTTTCAAACTTTTTAAAACGTGCTTGATTCATTATCGTATTTTGTACCGCATCGATAAGAGCTCCACCTCCAGGTTGTGGAAGGTTAGCAAAACTTCCTCCATTAAATACAGAGATAAATGGAGTTGCCGGCAACTGCGTTGCAGAAGATATTGTACCATTTCCAGCTCCCCAATCCATATCTATTGTCCATAGCTTAACATGGTCTGTAGATATACCTGAAAAAGCATTATCCTGTAAAAAAACTACAGTTGCTCCACCTGCAGCTGGCATAACACCATCAGAAACATCTAAAAATTGTGGACTCCAAAACCCTTGTGTTATCATGCCAGGTAATGGAAAACCAATTATTTGTGCAGCATTTCCTGCTAGCATTTCATCTCTTTCTAAAGCCCATACTTTATCAGCTCCTGATATATTTTGAGTTAAATAATACCCATCACTCCAAATTGAGAGTTTTTGATAATCGTTAAATGATAAGTTATAGATATTCCATCCTGCAGTTAATGGATCTGGACCATCTGATACTGCTATCGATTGACTAGGACCTAAAAATGTTAGGACCCATCTATCTGCCAAATTATCATAAGAAACTGTTAAGTCACAACATCCACCACTTGGAAAAATAGCTGGATTAGGATTAAAAGGTCCTGCTAAAACATTTCCTGATTTATCATAAATAACAATTCTTGTGTTATATGTAATTATTACGTGATTAGGACCTACTGCCATATCTGGATCTGTTGGTGAAGCACTGGAGCTATAGGCATCAAAAACAAGACTTGGAGATGCAACACGAATACTCTGTGCAGATTCATGTCTGTTTCTTACAAAATAATCATCTTTAGTTTGACGGTCTTTTCCAATAATCACAGAGTTTCCTAAGGATCTTTTGTCTTGAGCCTCTCTAGGAGTTAAATCCTCAGAAACTACTAGTTCATTAATTCTGGAAGCAATTGAAGAAACATAAGTAGGTTCTCCAGTTGTTCCAATAAAATTACCTTGAGTTGGTACATTTGGTGTTACTTCTTGTGCGTTTAGATTAAATGCAAATACCGCAAAAATTGACAACAAAAAATAGTCTTTTAATTTCATTTTATTTATAGTTAATAACTCTTTTTTTAATTATGCCACAATATTAAGACAACTAAATTTAATAACACCCTACTTTAAAACATAAAATACTGATTATCATTACTTTCAATAAGAAAGTAATGATTTTTTTACATTTAAAATGGCATAATAATTGTAACTTTATTAATTAAACTTACTAATATTATCAATTATGAAAACACTAAACATTTTAACCCTATTATTTCCAATTTTATTATTCTCTTGTAAAAGCACAAATAATTCTGAAAATAAAATAGCTATAGAAAAAATGATGGAGGCAGGCTTTATAAAAGGAACAATTGTCACTTCTACAATAGAAGGAGATTGTCCTATTACTATTAAAGTAGAAGGTAAAAATGGAACTTATTATTTAGATCCAATTGATTTAAGAGAAGATTTTCAAATTGAAGGTGAGCAAGTGTGGTTTAAATATGGCGGATTACGAAGAATGAATCGTTGTGAAAAAGCAAGCCCAATAAGTATTATTGAAATAATTAAAAGCAATTAAACATAGAGTAATAAATAAAAACCTGTCCATTACTAAAGGACAGGTTATTTTTGCTTATATCAAATTAATATTAGCTTAACCAAGCTTTAAAAGAAGTAGCATTTTTTAGTTGATTTGATATTTCAGAAATCGCAATACGCTCTTGTCTCATAGTATCTCGATGCCGAATGGTCACTGTATTATCTTCTTTTGTTTGATGGTCTACGGTAATACAGAATGGTGTTCCTACAGCATCTTGACGTCTATACCGTTTTCCTACCGCATCCTTTTCATCGTAAACAACATTATATTCCCATTTCAACTCCTCAATAATTTGCCTGGCAATTTCTGGTAATCCATCTTTTTTAACCAATGGAAAAACTGCAGCTTTTATGGGTGCCAGAATTTCTGGTAATTTTAAGACCACTCTAGAACTTCCATCTTCTAATACTTCCGTTTTAAGTGAATTGCTAAAAATTGCTAAAAACATCCTGTCCAAACCTATAGAAGTTTCCACTACATAAGGCGTATAGTTTTTGTTTGTTTCGTGATCAAAAAATTGAAGTTTTTTGCCCGAATATTCTTCGTGAGCCTTTAAATCAAAATCGGTGCGAGAATGAATTCCTTCTAATTCTTTAAAACCAAATGGAAAATTAAATTCGATATCGGTAGCAGCATTCGCATAATGTGCCATTTTTTCATGATCATGAAAACGATAGTTTTCTTCCCCTAGACCTAAAGAAAGATGCCAATTAAGTCTTGTTTCTTTCCAATACTCATACCATTTCATTTCTTCTCCTGGCTTTACAAAGAACTGCATCTCCATTTGCTCGAACTCCCGCATCCTGAATATAAATTGCCTAGCAACTATTTCGTTTCTAAATGCCTTACCTGTTTGGGCAATTCCAAAAGGAATTTTCATCCTCCCCGTTTTTTGAACATTTAAAAAGTTTACAAATATTCCTTGAGCTGTTTCTGGACGAAGGTATAAATCCATCGCACTTTCTGCAGAAGCTCCTAATTTAGTGCCAAACATGAGATTAAATTGCTTTACACCGGTCCAATTTTTAGAGCCTGACAATGGGTCTGCAATTCCTAATTCCTCAATCAATAACTTAACATCGGCTAAATCTTCGTTTTCTAGAGACCTCGCCATGCGTTCTAATATTTCTTTTTGTTGTGATTTGTATTTTATAACTCTAGAATTTGTGCTTACAAATTCCTCTTCATTAAAACTTTCACCAAAACGTTTTTTTGCTTTTATGATTTCTTTTTGAGCTTTAATATTTAATTTTTCACAATAGTCTTCTATTAAAACATCTGCTCGATATCTTTTTTTAGAATCTTTGTTATCAATCAAAGGGTCGTTAAAAGCATCTATGTGTCCAGAAGCTTTCCAAGTAGTTGGATGCATTAATATTGCAGCATCTATACCAACAATATTTTGATGCATAAATACTATACTTCGCCACCAATATTCACGAATGTTCTTTTTTAGTTCTACGCCATTTTGAGCGTAGTCGTAAACAGCACTAAGGCCATCATAAATTTCACTTGATTGGAATATGTAACCATATTCTTTTGCGTGTGATATTACTTTTTTAAATAAATCTTCATTTGCCATAGTACAAAAATAAAAAAACCGTTACGATTAGCTCCTAACGGTTTCAATTATTTAATATTAAAATTTTATTTCAATTTCATTTTTGAAGTTGCAATTAATTTTGATCCATCAAAAATATTAATTGTATACACACCTTCTACAAGATCATTTTCATTTGCAGCTACCATAGAACATACATCTAACTCTTCATTTTCATAAAATACTTTTGTTGAAGCACTATAATTTAAAGTTCCATTTTCAAACTCTAAAACCTCATTTTCTCCTAATAAATTATTTTTAGGATTGATTACTTGAATATAAAGCATGCGATCTCCTTTTTCTGCAATAGCATTTGGAGAAAGCGAAAAACAAGCTCTGATTTTATCCGCTCTTTTAGAACGTTGAGTGTCTACAATTTTACCGCTATTTTTAACAATAACACCGGTTCCATTTAAATCTATTGCACGAACTATAGACCCCAAGTTAATTTTGTCTGCCATTTCTTTATTTTCTTCCGTAACTGAATCTACCACTTTAATAGTTTCATCTAACTCTAAGAATGCATTATCTCTTTCAGCAATAATCAATTTATTAACAGCAATTAAACTATCTGCCTTTTTAAACAAAAATGTTCTTTCGTCTTTTAATTTTCCAATTTCAGATTTATAACGACGTATCAAAGCAATGTTTGTTTTTGAATCTTTAACAGAATTAAGTAAAACCTCTATTCGCTTTCTTGCTTCTAGAAGGTCTTTGTCTTTAATTTCATTATCCTGGATTACTTCATCATAATTTGCTATTAATTCTTGTAGTTCTAATTCAATATCAGATTTTTGGTCTTGTAAAATAGTTACTGTATCTTTATTATCATTATATAGTGTTACTGTATAAACAGCCAACACAATTAATAATAGCGTTAATATCCCAACTATTATTTTAAACTTGTTATTGTTCTTCTCTGTATTCATGGTTATTATTTCTAGTGTTAGCCTATAGAACGTTAAAAAATAAAAAATAATATATTTTATGTTAAATCTTTTATTTCCAAAAGTTTGCAATGGATGTAAGACCATTTTATTAAAAAAGGAAGAGGTTATTTGTACACAATGCAGACATATCCTACCTATTATAGGTCATCACAATACTGGAAATGACACTATGAAACAACTTTTCTATGGGAAATTTTTAGTAGAAAATGCAACGGCAATTATTAAATTTCAGAAAAGAGGAATTACCCAAGAACTACTTCATAATTTAAAATATAGAGGACAGCAACATATAGGTTCCTTTTTTGGAAAATGGCTCGGAGAAGAATTAGCAGATCATATTGATTACCAAAATATTGAAATGGTAATTCCAGTTCCTTTACATAAACAAAAATTAAAAAAAAGAGGTTATAATCAAGTGGAGGGTTTTGGGTTTGAAATAGCTAAAGCGCTACAAGTACCATATGTTGATACTATATTAACAAAAGAGTCTAAAACGGAATCTCAAGTATTTAAACAACGTTTTACCCGTTTTCAAACTGAAGAAATATTTAAAATCAAACAGCCTCATTTAATAAACGATAAACACATTTTATTAGTTGATGATATTATAACAACAGGTGCTACCTTAGAAAACTGTGCGCTCCAAATATTTAAAAGCAATCAGGTAAAACTTAGTATTGCAACCATCGCAATCGCTTAACTATTTTGTCTATTTTTGTAGTTATGATGCATCGCATATTTTATTTTGCTCTCTTATTTTTTGTTACACTAACTTTTGTTAATTGTGCAAAAAGAGGAAATCCTTCTGGCGGATCAAAAGATTCAATTCCACCAATTATTGTAAAATACAACCCAGAAAATTATAGCATTAACTTTACTGATGATGAAATTAGAATCTATTTTGATGAATATATTAAGTTAATAGATATTAATAAAGAATTAATTATTTCTCCCCCTTTAAAATATCAACCTGAAATAACCCCATTAAGTACTGGAAAGTTTATTAAAATAATAATTAAAGACAGCCTGAAAAAAAACACAACTTACTCATTTAATTTTGGAAAAAGTGTTGTTGACTATACAGAGGGAAATATATTTAACTATTTAAAATATATCTTTTCTACAGGGAGTTTTATTGATAGCTTAAAATTAAAAGGAACTGTTAAAGATGCCCTCCTATTAAATTCTGAAGGCACAACAACAGTTATGTTATACGAAGTAAATGAAGCCTTTAATGATTCTATAATTTATTTTGAAAAACCAACTTACATCACCACTACAAAAGAAGAAAGTCAAGAATTTGAACTTACTAATTTAAAAGAAGGAACCTATTTTTTAATTGCTTTGAAGGATAAGACAAATGATTATATTTTTCAACCAAACTATGATAAAATAGGGTTTTTAGAGGGATTTATTACCCTACCATCCGATAGCTCTTTTACAATTAACATATTTAAAGAAACAGAAAATTATACAATCAAAAAGCCTAAACACGAAGGTAAAAATCATATTATATTTGGTTATAATGGAGATGCAAAAGATTTAAAAATAGAATTAAAATCCTCTGTACCAAAAGATTTTGAATCTACAACCTATATAGATTCAAAATCTGATACCTTACACTATTGGTTTAAACCTTTCGTAGAAAATGATTCTCTAATTTTTACAGTAAAAAATAAAAATTATGTAGATACTTTAGTCACTAGAATGCGAGATTTGTATGCAGATACGTTGGTAGTAAAACCAATAAATGCCGGAGTTTTAACTCCAAGGGATACTCTTAAATTTTCTGCTACTACTCCTTTAATATTATTTGATCCTGAAAAAGCAACCATAATAAATCAAGATTCTGTGGAAATACCCTTTAAAGGAGTTATTGATCACAGATTTAATACAGCGGTTTTAAATTTTGATATAAAAATCCCAGAATCCTATACAATTCAATTATTACCTGGAGCATTTATCGATTTTTTTGAACAGATAAATGATACAATTAATGTTAGAGTTAGGACTAAAGAAAATTCAGATTACGGAACACTAAGCTTGATTTTAAGTGAACCTGAACAGCTACCCATAATTGTTCAACTAGTGAATACCAAGTATAAAGTTATTCAAGAAAGATACTTTACAAAAGATGAAACCATTTTATTTGAATATATAATTCCAGGAGAATATTACATTCGCATTATCTACGATGAAAACAAAAATAAACATTGGGATACAGGAAACTATCTTAAAAAAATCCAACCTGAAACTGCAATATATTACCCTAAAAAAATTGAAATTCGTCCTAATTGGAGTTTAGTAGAAACCTTTAAATTAGATTAAATTCATCTCGATCATTTAAAAACTGAAGATGTTTTCTATTGGTTTCAATATGTGATTTTTTAAGCGCTATAGTTTCTGTAAAACTTTCTTCAAAATTAGCAGTCGAAATCTGTTCTCCTAATACATTGTAAACTCCAGAATGTCCTATATATCGATGTTTATTTCCATCTTTCCCGGTTCTGTTAACACCAACACAATAAGCCATATTCTCAATAGAACGTGCTTTTAATAAAGCATCCCAAGCGGCTATTCTTTTTTCTGGCCAGTTTGCAACATAAAGAAGCACATCATAATCTTCGGTATTTCGAGCCCAAACTGGAAAGCGTAAATCATAACAAATTAAAGGACAAATTTTCCATCCCAATAAATCCACAATCAATCGTTGATTACCTGAAGCAAACGTATCATGTTCTCCTGCCAAAGTAAAGGTATGTCGCTTATCATATGTTTTATAATCACCATTAGGAAAAACAAAAAACAACCTGTTGTAAAAGGATTCATTTTTAGATATTATAACGCTTCCCGTAACTGCACAATCCATTTTTACAGCCTGATGCTTCATCCAAATAAGTGTTTTTCCATTTTCTAATTCAGCAAGTGGTAAAGCGTTCATGGTGAAACCAGTTGTAAACATTTCAGGAAGAACAATAAGATCTGTTTGTTCTGAAATTTGGTTAATTTTTTCAGAAAACATCAACCGATTTGCAGCTGGATTTTCCCAAAATAAATCAGATTGAATAATAGAAATTTTTAATACTTCTTTCATGGGTCTATAGTTAATTTTATTTAATAGTTATAATGAAATTAGTTTATCCAAAAAGGTAATTAGTATATAGCATTAATAATTTTTGCTGCTGAAATTAATGTTTCTTCAGTTTTTGCAAAACAAACTCTAATTTGTTTAAAATCTTCTTTATTTTTATTAAAAACTGAAGTTGGAATAGTCGCTATTTTATAATCCTTAGTTAGTCTTTCGGCAAATAGCAGATCACTTTCATTAGAAATATCTGAAAAATCTAACATTTGAAAATACGTGCCTTTTGAAGGAATAATTTTAAACTTTGAATCTGTTATCAATTCTAAAAAAACATCTCTTTTCTGTTGGTAAAAACTAGAAATATTCAAATAATGGGCTGCTGTCTCTAGATACTTAGCCAGGGCTTTTTGTATGGGACTATTAACACTAAATACATTATATTGATGAATTTTTTTAAATTCATTCATCAGATTTGCTGGAGCTAAACAATAACCCATTTTCCATCCGGTATTATGAAATGTTTTTCCGAACGATGCAACTATAAAGCTCCTTGAAGCTAATTCTGGAAATTTTGCTGCACTATAATGAATGAGGCTATCGAAAATAATATGTTCATATACCTCATCGCTAATAACTATTAAGTTATATTTTTCTGCTAGAAATTGTAAGTGAAACATATCGGCTTCAGAAAAAATCATACCACTAGGATTGTGTGGGCTATTTACAATGATAAGTTTTGTTTTATGAGTGATTTTATCTTCTACTTCTTCCCAATTGGGTTTGTAAAAAGGTGCTTTTAATTGAACAGGAATTGTAATTCCTCCAAATAACTCAATTGCAGGACTATAACAATCGTAAGCGGGAGTAAAAATAATGGCTTCATCATCTTTATTAACAACAGTTGCAATTGCTGTAAAAATGGCTTGAGTTGCGCCTGCTGTTATTGTTATTTCAGTATTAGGATTGTACTTTTTTGAATGCAATAATTTAGTTTTGTTGCTAATTATTTCTCTTAATTCTAAATACCCGGACATTGGCGCGTATTGATTATAACCTCCTTCCATAGCTTTATTAACAAGCTCAATTAAAAAGGGATCACTTTTAAAATTTGGAAAACCTTGTGATAGATTTAATGCATTATAATCGGAAGCCATTTTACTCATAACAGTAAAAATGGAAGTGGTTATATTAGGTAGTTTTGAAATCATTGTATAAAAGTAATTTTACTGTTGTAATAAACAAAAATAAATTAGCTTTTTTATAATTTGCAGAAAACTGCCCCTTAGAGTTGCCAAATTGAAGTAAAACCGATGGAAAAACTATCTGAAAAAAACAGCTCACATTCAAAAGCGATATAAACCTATCCTTTCAAACTCGCTTTTAAATATTCCCTATTCATTCGAGCAATATTCTCTAAAGAAATTCCTTTGGGGCATTCTATTTCACAAGCTCCAGTATTTGTACAGTTACCAAAACCTTCGGCATCCATTTGGTGTATCATATTCAGTACTCGATCTGTTGCTTCAACTTTACCTTGAGGTAATAATGCATATTGCGAAACTTTTGCGCCAACAAACAACATTGCTGAGGAGTTTTTACATGTAGCTACACAGGCTCCGCAACCGATACAAGTTGCAGCATCCATGGCTTCATCTGCAGCATGTTTAGAAATTGGAATTGAATTTGCATCTTGTGTATTTCCTGAAGTATTTACAGAAATAAAACCTCCCGCATATTGTACTCTATCGAAGGCGCTTCTATCAATTACAAGGTCTTTTATTACGGGAAATGCTTTTGCTCTAAATGGCTCTATATAAATAGTGTCATCATCCTTAAACATTCGCATATGCAGCTGACAGGTCGTTATTTTCCTGCCAGGGCCATGAGCTTCTCCATTGATATATAGAGAACACATACCACATATCCCTTCTCTACAGTCATGATCAAAAGCAACTGGAGAATCTCCTTTTTCAATTAATTCGTTATTTAATACATCTAACATTTCAAGAAAAGACATATCTGTAGATATATCAGAGACTTGATAATCTACCATCTTTCCTTTGTCATTTGCGTTTTTCTGACGCCAAATTTTTAACGTTAAATTCATCTAACCTTATTATTTATATGATCTTTCTTTTACCTCTATATTGTTGTATTCCAATTCTTCTTCATGTAATACAGCATCCTTTGGCTCTCCTTTATATTCCCAAGCAGATACAAATTGAAATTCTTTTCGGCGCATAGCTTCTCCTTCTGGCGTTTGGTACTCTTCTCTAAAGTGACCACCCGCTGATTCTTCTCTTAATAAAGCATCTTTGGCAAATAATTCTCCTAATTCTAAGAAATCTGCTACTCGCCCTGCTTTTGCTAATTGTTCATTAAACTCATTCGCAGTTCCTGGAACTAGAACTTCTTTATAAAACTCTTTACGCAAAGCAGAAATTTTTTCAATTGCAACTTTTAAATCTTTTTCGTTACGGGACATTCCACATTTATCCCACATAATCTTTCCCAAACGTCTGTGGAAATAATCAACAGATTTAGACCCTTTATTATTTATAAAGTGTGCTATACTTTCTGTAACCTTTTTCTCCGCTTCTTCAAATTCTGGTAAGTCGGTAGAAATAGTCCCTGTTCGAATATCATGCGACAAATAATCTCCAATGGTATATGGTAACACGAAATAACCGTCTGCTAAGCCTTGCATTAGAGCAGAAGCACCTAGCCTATTTGCTCCATGATCAGAAAAGTTTGCCTCTCCAATAGCATATAATCCGGGAATTGTAGTTTGTAAGTTGTAATCAACCCAAACTCCACCCATCGTATAATGTACCGCGGGATAAATCATCATTGGAGTCTCATATGGATTCTCATCAGCTATTTTTTCATACATCTGAAATAAGTTCCCATATTTGGCCTTAACAACATCTTTTCCAAGTTTATTAATCAAAGCTTCATCGTCTTCGCTAAGTCCTTTTATATGAGCTTGTTCTTTTCCATAACGTAAAATTGCTGCTGCAAAATCTAAGTAAACCGCTTCGCCAGTAGCATTTACGCCATATCCTTCATCGCAACGTTCTTTAGCTGCTCTAGAGGCAACGTCACGTGGCACTAAATTACCAAAGGCTGGATACCTCCTCTCCAAGTAGTAATCCCTATCTTCTTCCGCAAGTTGGGTTGGCTTTAAATTTCCAGATCTAATAGCCTCTACATCTTTTTTATGTTTAGGAACCCATATACGGCCATCATTACGCAATGATTCCGACATCAATGTTAGTTTAGACTGGTGATCTCCAGAAACAGGAATACAGGTTGGATGAATTTGTGTATAACAAGGATTTGCAAAATAAGCTCCACGTTTGTGAGCTTTCCATGCAGCAGTTACGTTAGATCCCATAGCATTAGTAGATAAGAAAAATACATTCCCATAACCTCCGGTTCCCAAAACGACGGCATGAGCAGAATGTCTTTCAATCTCTCCTGTAACTAAATTTCGTGCTATTATTCCTCTAGCTTTTCCATCAACAATCACAACATCTAACATTTCATGTCTGTTGTACATTTTAATTTTTCCACGTCCAATCTGACGATTCATTGCAGAATAAGCTCCTAGTAATAATTGTTGTCCTGTCTGGCCTTTGGCATAAAACGTTCTTGAAACTAATACTCCACCAAAGGAACGATTATCAAGTAATCCTCCATAATCACGTGCAAAGGGTACCCCTTGAGCAACGCATTGATCTATAATATTTGAAGACACCTCAGCTAAACGATATACATTAGCTTCACGAGACCGATAATCTCCTCCTTTTACAGTGTCGTAGAACAGCCTGTAAGTAGAATCTCCATCTCCTTGATAATTTTTTGCTGCATTTATACCACCTTGAGCTGCAATTGAATGTGCTCTACGTGGTGAATCTTGAAAACAAAATGCTTTTACATTATAACCTAGTTCAGCTAAAGTTGCCGCTGCAGAACCACCTGCTAATCCTGTTCCAACTATAATGACATCTATAAGACGTTTATTTGCTGGATTTACGAGGTTAATATCGTTTTTATGTTTTGTCCACTTATCGGCTAAGGGTCCTTGAGGGATTTTTGAATCTAGCGCCATCTTATAAATTTTGTTTTAGATGATGAAATAATGCAATAAAAATAAAACCTAGAGGAATTCCTACAGCGTATAATTTTGAAAAACTATTTATGCCTTTTGTATATTTATTATTTGCTCCAATCGATTGAAATGCTGAATTAAAACCGTGTAATAAGTGCAATGCTAAAAACACAAAAGCTAAGCAATAAGCTCCAACTCTTAGTGGATTGTGAAATTTCTCAACCAATTCAGTATAGTATCTAAATTCTCCATTGTGCATCCCACTCATATCTCCTACAATATATTTTGTATTAATTTCTGGAATCCAAAAATCTATGAAATGTAATATCATAAATGATAAAATTACTAATCCACTCCAAATCATATTTCTACTCATCCAAGAAGAGTTAGCGTTTCCGTTATTCTTGACATATTTAATTTCTCGAGATTTATTATTTTTAATTTCCAAAATAAAGCCCATTACAAAGTGAAATATAACCCCTAAGATTAGTATTGGCTGCAATATATATTGTACCAACCAGAAAGTCCCCATAAAGTGTGAAACTTGATTAAATACAGTTGGATTAAATACAGAAAGTATATTGATTACAAAATGCTGCAACAGAAAAACTATTAGAAAGATAGCAGATATCGACATAGCAAATTTTCTGCCTATTGAAGAACTTAAAATTCCACTCATTTTTTTATTAATTTATTCTGATACAAATGTACAACTGAATCATTTTCTGACCAAGCTACAAAAACTATTTTCCCATTTATTTAGAATGATTCTAGATTTATGTTCAATTATTCTTATAAAAAAAAGTGCAGCTCTTTCGATATTCAAAAGTCTTTAATTAAATTTGGAGAATTAAAATAATTAAAAGAATGAAATATCACCAAATTGATTCGGCATTGTTTATTAAAAATAGAGTAAACTTTATGGCTAAAATGAAGCCAAATAGTATTGCTGTGTTTAATAGTAACGATATATACCCAATTAGTGCAGACAGTACGATGCCTTTTCAGCAACATAGAGATATTTATTATCTAAGTGGTGTTGATCAAGAAGAAAGCGTCTTGGTAATGTTTCCTGACGCAACTAATAAAAAACATCGCGAACTATTATTTTTAAAAGAAACGAACGACCACATTGCTGTTTGGGAAGGCGAAAAATTGACTAAAGAACGAGCGCTAGAAGTTAGTGGAGTTAAAACTGTTTATTGGATTCATGAAATGGAAAAAGTAATGGCAGAATTAATGGCACAGTGCGATACGGTTCATGTAAATACAAACGAACATTATAGAGCTACTATTGAAACCGAAACAAGAGAAGCACGTTTTACTAAAAAACTCTTAAATAAATATCCAGCACATAGCGTTGCTAAAAGCAATCCTATTTTGCAAAGACTTCGATCCGTAAAGGATCCCATTGAATTGGACTTGCTACAAAAAGCATGTGATATTACTGAAAAAGGAATGCGTCGAGTTTTAAATTTCGTAAAACCAGGAGTTAAGGAATATGAAATTGAAGCAGAATTTATGCACGAATTTTTAAGAAATCGTTCAAAAGGTTTTGCATACACACCAATCATCGCCAGTGGTAATAATGCCAATGTTCTTCATTATATAGAGAACAATCAATCTTGTAATGATGGTGATTTAATTTTATTAGACGTAGGAGCAGAATACGCTAATTATAGTAGTGATATGACTCGAACCATTCCAGTAAACGGGAAATACACCAAACGACAACGCAATGTTTATGACGCTGTAAATCGGGTAAAAAAAGAAGCTACAAAATTACTAGTTCCTGGAGCTATTTGGGCAGATTACCATATTGAAGTCGGTAAATTAATGACTTCAGAATTATTAGGATTAGGGTTAATTGATAAAGCAGATGTAAAAAATGAAGATCCGAATTGGCCAGCTTATAAAAAATATTTTATGCATGGTACTTCTCACCATATGGGATTAGATACTCACGATTATGGCTTGCTTTGGGAACCGATGAAAGCTAACATGGTTTTTACTGTGGAGCCTGGAATTTATATTCCTGATGAAGGCTTCGGGATACGGTTAGAGGACGATGTTGTAATTCAAGAAAGTGGGGAACCATTTAATTTAATGAGAAACATTCCAATTGAAGCAGAAGAAATTGAAAATATTATGAATTCTTAAAACTTAGATTTTTATAGTAACCAATACCTTTAATTATTGTGGTAATAAATATATAAAAATGGTTTCTTACTTCAATCAAGTCCCAATTCATTATACCATAACAGGAAAAGGTGCCTCTTTGGTCCTTTTACACGGCTTTTTATTAAGTGCTACTATCTGGGATGAATTAGCATTAAAATTATCAAAGAAGAATAACGTAATTATAATAGATTTACCTGGTCATGGCAAAAGTGGTTGCATTGCTGAGACTCATACCATGGAATTAATGGCTGAAGTCGTCAATTTTATATTAGAAGAAAACAATATTGATCAAGCAAGTTTTATAGGCCATTCTATGGGAGGTTATATTAGTCTAGCCTTTGCTGAAAAATACAGATCTAAAATAAATACACTGATTTTATTAAATTCTTCTACTGAAGAAGATGATCCAGAAAGAAAAATAAAAAGAGATAGCGCTATTAAAATTATTAAACACCACAAAGATGTTTTTATAAAAATGGCCATTATAGCATTATTCCCGGAAGATAAACAAAATAAATTCCAACATTATATAGGTAAATATACGGAAGAAGCAAAAAGTTTTAAAGCTGAAGGTATTATTGCAGCCATTAGAGGAATGAAAAACAGAAAAGACCGAACTTCTGTATTAACATCTTTCAAAGGCAATAAGTTGATGATTTCAGGTATTGAAGATCCCTTAATACCTTTTTCTAATTCAGAAAAAATTTCAATTGAAAGTCAAACAAAATTATTTAAAGTGAATTCTGGCCACATGAGCATTAACGAAAACATCGATGAAATTGTTACTGTTATGCATTTAATTGGCTATTTATAACGCCTCATGCAATATATATTTATTCCAAGGTGGATTAAATTAATAGGTGATAAAAAAAACAGGAGTTTTTTAATTATTCTTGATTACTATCTAATGAGTTCCATCCTCTAGCGATTAATGGAATTTTTTCATTGCCCCGAGTGATTAAATGAATTCCTTCTTTTTCGTTGGTGATATGTCCAATTATAGAAAGGTTTGGATTTGCTTTTATTTTTGGAAAGTCTTCCATACTTACTGTAAAAAGCAATTCATAATCTTCCCCGCCACTTAGTGCAATCGTAGTGCTGTCTAATTTAAACTCCTCGCAAGTAGAAATAACTTGTTGATCTAAAGGTATTTTATCTTCATATAAGTTGCAACCTACTTTTGATTGCTTGCAAATATGTAATATTTCAGAAGACAAACCGTCGCTTATATCTATCATAGAAGTTGGTTTAACTTCTAATTCTTTTAACAATTCAGAAATATCTTTACGTGCTTCAGGTTTTAATTGTCTTTCTATCAAATAGGAATAATTATCTAGATCTGGTTGAGATTGAGGATTTACTTCAAATACTTTTTTCTCACGCTCTAAAACTTTTAAGCCTAAATAAGCAGCTCCTAAATCTCCTGAAACTACGAGTAAATCATCTTCTTTTGCGGTATCTCTATAGACCACTTCACCTTTATTTATGATACCAATTGCAGTAATACTAATAATTAAACCCTTTTTTGAAGAAGTAGTGTCACCGCCAACAACATCAATATTATAATAGTTGGCAGCAGTATGAATTCCTTCATATAATTCTTCCAATGCTTCCACTGGAAAACGATTTGAAACACCTATTGAAACTGTGATTTGACTTGCTTCAGCATTCATCGCATAGACATCAGATAAGTTTACAATGACCGCTTTATATCCTAAATGTTTTAAAGGCATATAGCTTAAATCAAAATGAACTCCTTCTACTAATAAATCTGTGGTAAGCACTATTTCTTTGGAAGAATCACAGGATAAAACAGCAGCATCATCTCCTATGCCCTTAACAGTGCTTTTTTGGTTAATCTTAAAATTTTTAGTAAGATGATCTATTAAACCAAATTCGCCTAAATCTGAAATAGTTGTTTTTGATTCGTTTTTGTTTTCGAGCATAACATTTGTTAATGATTCGCAAAAATAAGTGTAAAATAGTTATAAAAAAAAATGCCAACAAAAGCATTGGTTGGCATTTAAATATTATTTATGAATAAATTTAATTTTTTCTATTTTGACGCTCTTGTTTACGTCTTTTTATTTCTTCTTTTCGCTGTGATTTTTTCACTGCTTTCCTTTCTTGTTTTTCTTCAGGTGTTAAATGAAGATCAACAATTTGCCCATCATAAAAAAGATTTTCTTTATTAATTGATAAAACATCTACTCCTTGTTCATCTGCTAATTGCTGTGTGTGTTTTTCTAATTCCTCAGGTGAAATCCATCCACCACCAAGTGATTTATACAAAAATACATATGATGACAATAAACGTTGATAATTTTCTGAATAAGCCAATTTAACATTAAACTCTACTCCTTGATTTTCAATTACTTCCAAATAACTTGTAACTCCTTGATAATATCTTTCTCTCGATAAATAACTTGCGTTACTTGCGGCATCTAACATCGCTTTATTGGCGTTTAATTCTTCTTTTAGACTAGAAAGTTCTATTAAAGAATTATCAACTTCTAATAGGGCATTAAGTACCGTATTTTCGTACATTAATAGAGATTGTAAGGCGTTTTCTCTTTCGATATCAACTCGTTTTTTATTTTTTCCCCATTCAAATAGAGGTGCTACCAATCCAGCACCAGCACTCCAACCTAAGCCATTACTAACTAAACTTGAAAGCTCGGTACTCCCAACTCCTAAAATCCCTGTTAAACTTATGGCAGGAAACCGCATTGCTTGAGCAACCCCAATATTAGCATTAGATGCTCTGTAATATTCTTGAGATTCTAAAATATCTGGACGTCTTTGTAATATTCCTGAAGGTATTCCGGTTGGAATAGTATCTGGCAGCTTATAATCCTGAAGTGTTTTTAAGGTATAAATTGAGTCTGGAGTTTTTCCTAATAAAACACTTAGATTATTTTCAGTAAAAGCAATTGCTCTTTTAAATTGTGGTATCGAAACTTGAGCAATTGCTTTTTGTATCTGAGCTTGATTAACGTCAATAATGTTAGTATAACCTTCGTTAAATCTTTCTTGAATAATTAATAAAGTACTATCTCTAAGTGCTAATGTACTTTCAGAAATATCCAAACGAGCTTTATAATCTATAAGTTGAAAATAATTGTAAACAACTTCACTAATGAGAGAAATTTCTAGGGCTCTTTGACCATAAAACGTTGCTAATAACTGAGCTTGAGCAGCTTCATTACCTCTTCTGAATTTTCCCCAAAAATCAAGTTCCCAATTTACACCAGCAGAAGTACTAAATGTGTTTGATGGATTATTTAATTGAGTTAGTCCATTTACAAAGTCACCTCTATTAACACTGGCGTTAATAGCAAATTTGGGACCCATGTCTGCTTTTGTATAACCAACATTTGCTCTTGCTTGTTCTATTCTACTAGCTGCAATCTGTACATTTTTATTTTCTCGCAATGCTGTCACTATTAAGGTATCCAATACAGGGTCATTAAATAACTCCCACCATTTTAAATTAATAATGCTATTTGTGGTGTTATTAGAAAACCTAAACTCTTCAGAGGTCTTCTCCTCAGGTTGTAAAAAGTTGGGTCCTACTTTACAAGATTGAACCAAAAGAATTCCTATCAATAAAAATAGGTAGGTATAAATTTTCATCATTAATTATTTGAAGATTCTAATTGTTGTGATTTTTCTTTATCTCTTTTCTTTTCATATCCAGCTATTTTACCAATAAAAACAAATAACATAGGATATAAAAATACTCCAAGAAAAGTGGCTAATCCCATACCGCCAAATAAAGCCAATCCCATTACTTTTCTTGACTCTGCTCCTGCTCCAGTTGCAATAACCAATGGGAAAACACCTAATATAAAAGCAAATGCAGTCATTAGTATAGGTCTAAACCTCGATTTTGCAGCAGTCATTGCCGCATCAAAAAGACTTGATCCATTTTTAAACTCATCATTTGCATATTCTATAATTAAAATAGCATTTTTGGCAGCCATCCCAATCAACATTACAAAAGAAACTTGAGCAAAAATATTATTTACATATGTTGGACTTATTAATCTCCCTATCCAAAGCGCAAACAAGGCACCAAAAATTGCAAATGGTGTTCCCATTAATATAGAAAAAGGTAAAGACCAACTTTCATATTGAGCTGCCAATATTAAAAATACAAACATTAAAGAGAACGTTAGAATAATCCCTAAGGATCCTGAAGCTTTTTCCTCTTGAAAAGACATCGCATTCCATGCATATCCCATATCTTTAGGAAGTGTTTGGGCTGCTACTTCTTTTAAAGCATTTCTGGCGTCATCAGAAGTAAACCCTTCTGCTGGAGTTCCAGTTACCTCAACAGTTCTATATAAATTAAAACGATTGGTATAGTCCGGACCATACATTGGTTTTATAGTGGCAACTGTAGACAATGGAACCATGTCTCCTTTATTATTTTTTATAAAAAATGAATTGATCCCTTTTTCATCAAAACGGTATGCTGGTTCAGCTTCTATATATGTTTTATACAACCGTCCAAAACGAGTAAAATCATTGACATATGCGCCTCCCATATAGGCTCCAATCGTAGTATACAAATCGTTTAACTTGATACCTAATTTTAATGCTTTTGCTTTGTCTATATCCATAAATCGCTGCGGTACATTTGCTTGAAAAGTAGTATTTGCTCTACCTATTTCAGGACGTGCATTAGCAGCTTGTATAAATTTCATGGAGTTTTCAGCAAGGTATTCCGGTGTATTTCCTCCTTTATCTTGAAGCATGATACTAAACCCAGATCCATTTCCTAAACCAGGAATTGCAGGAGGTCCAAAAGCAAAAACCTGAGCTCCTTTTACACCAATTGCTAATTTTTTATTAACTTCCAACATCACTTCTTTAGCCGTTCGATCTCTTTCATCCCAATCCGTCATGGAAACGAATAAAAATCCTGTATTTGAAATCATTGCTCCAGAAAGTATACTATATCCTGTAGCTGTTGTTATATATTGAACTTCTGGAATATCTATTAAAATTTTTTCAATCTCTTTAGTAATCACATCAGATCTTTGGAGAGATGCCGCATTAGGCAATTGTGTATTTACAAAGAAATACCCCATATCCTCTTCAGGAATAAATCCTCCAGGAACCAACGTTCCAAAAACACCAGCACCAACTGTCATTAAAATAATAAAAATAACAGATCTTTTCAATTTTCTTCCTAAAATACTAGCAAAACTCATATAAGAATCGGCAGTTTTATCCATTCTCTCATTAAATTTTCCAAAAAACCATCCTAAAGGCCCTCTATAAGGTTTCGGCTCTTTTAATAATAGAGAACATAAAGCAGGACTCAATGTTAAAGCGTTTAAAGAAGATACCAATACTGAAACAACAATAGTTATTGCAAACTGTTGGTATAGCAATCCTGTGATTCCTGCCATCCCTGCAACAGGAATAAATACTGCAACCAACACTAAGGTTGTTGCAATAATAGGAACAGTTACCTTTCGCATAGCAGCTAGCGTAGCTTCTTTAGCACTCATTCCTTTTGCAATATTTACTTGAACTGCTTCCACAACCACAATGGCATCATCTACTACGATACCAATAGCCAATACTAAGCCTAATAAGGACAATACATTTATAGTAAAACCAAGTGCAGGAAAAAACATAAATGCACCAATCAAGGATACTGGGATTGCTAATGTTGGTATTAAGGTAGCTCTCCAATCTTGAATAAAAATAAATACCACTAATATTACTAATAGTAAAGCGATAAATAAAGTAACTACAATGTCATTAATTCCAGCCTCTATTGCTTTAGTGGTATCTAAAGAAACAGTATATTTTATACTTTCAGGAAATTCGCCAGCCAACAAACTCATTTCGTCTTTAATAGTTTGTGCTAATTCGGTTGCATTAGATCCTGGTGCTTGGTACAAAGCAATAATAGCTGAAGTTTTGCCATTTAACCTTGCTTTCATATTGTAACTTTCTACCCCTAAATCAATAGAAGCAATATCTTTCAATTTTACCTGAGAACCATCTTCTTCTGTTCTTATTATTATATTACCAAAAGCTTCTTCAGAGTTAAAACGTTCTGGAAGTCGAACTGTATAAGTAAAATCAGTGCCTGGTGGAGCAGGTTCTGCACCAAACTTTCCTCCGGGAACTATTATATTTTGTTCATTAATTGCATTTATTATTTCAGGAACAGTAAGGCTTAATTGTGATAATCTATCTGGCTTTACCCATATTCTCATAGAATAATCTGAAGCTCCTAATACATCAACTCTCCCAATACCTTTTGTTCTTGCCAATTTATCTTTAATATTAATCAGCGCATAATTTCCTAAAAAATTTTGATCATATCTTCCGTCTGAAGTTAAGGTAACCAGCATTAAAATATTTGGTAAGGACTTTTGTGTTGTTACTCCAGATTTGGTTACTTGTGCAGGTAATTTTGCAGTAGCAGCAGATACTTTGTTTTGAGCTAAAACAGTATTCATATCAGGGTTTGTACCAACCTCAAATGAAATATTAATTGCCATACTACCGTCATTGGCATTGGTAGATTTCATATAAATCATGTTATCTACACCATTGATTTGTTGCTCTAAAGGAGTGGCAACAGATTCTTCGACACTAATAGCGTCAGCACCCATATAGGATGCTCTTACCTGTACAATTGGTGGAGTAAGATTAGGATATTGTTCTATAGGTAGCCCAATCAATGAAACTGAACCAATAATTACAATTACAATTGCAATAACAATAGCTACTATAGGTCGATGTACAAAAAAGTTCCCTTTATCTTCTGCCATAATTATTTTTTCTTGGTTGATTGGTTTTTATACTCCGTCACAACAGGAATTACTACCAAACCTGGTTTTGCTTTTTGTAAACCTTCTAAAATGACTTGATCGTCACTTTTTATACCACTCTTGATAATGGTATAACCAGGTATTTTTTCACCTATAACAACTTGAACAGTCTCTATCTTGTTTTCTTTATTCACGATCAAAACCGAGTACTGTCCTTGAAGTTCAATTAGACATTTTTGAGGAACCAATAGCGCATCCTTAAGATCCATTACCTTAACTTTTACTATTACAAATTGGCCTGGTCTTATAATTTTATCTGGATTTGGAAAAGTGGCTTGAACTAAAATTGTCCCTGTTGAAGTATCAATATTTCTATCAATAAAATCTAGTAGTCCTTTTTGGTCAAATAAAGACCCATTAGACAAATATAATTCTACCGCTATTTTTTTAACCTCAGCGCCTTCAGTAGAATCTATTTGTGCTTTCGAATATTTTTCTGCAATTCTTAAATATTCATTTTCCGACAAGAAAAATTGAACTCTTATGTTACTAATATCAGATACTGTATTCAAAATCACTGGATTTGGATTTTTACCTACAAATTCCCCTTCACGTGCTAATGTTCTGCCAATAATACCATCAATAGGCGATAAAATTCTTGTATAACTTAAATTTATTTTTGCTATGTTTAAATCTGCGTTTGCAGCTTTTAAAGAAGATATAGCAGCATCTCTTTTTGCTTGAGCCATATCCAATTCCCTTTTACTGACTGCATCCAATGCAGCCAAAGGTTTTATCCTATTCAAATCGCTTTCTTTTTGTATTAAAAGTGTATTTGCTTGTGCCACCATACTTTGTTTAACTACAACAGCTTCCTTTTGTGGATCAGGATTTATCACATATAATAATTTTCCTTTTTCAATATTTGATCCTTCCTTAAAATGGATTTCATCTAAAAAGCCTTCCACTCTAGCTCTAATAGGAATATCCTTTTCACCAAAAACTTGTCCAACAAACTCTTCATAAATAGGTACTGTTTTTGTAGTAACCTTATAGACTTTTATTTTCTGAGGTGGGAGCACTTTTACACTCTCATCTTTACAAGAAAAAATAAGTGAGAGAGAGATAACAACAAATAATAATTTGATTTTCATTTTATGAGTATAAATTTTGAATAAGCTAATATAAAAATTAAAGTCTTGACAGTTTTATAATTTAAGATATTTTAAAAAATACAATTTATACCTTTAGCCTATTATTAACAATAATGTGGTAGGGTAAATTAGAATTAAATTGTTCTTTATAAAGAATTACAATTTTTTAAGAATCTAATAAGTTTGAAATAGAATACATTAGTTTGTGTTAAATTGCAAAAGTTTAAAATTAATAATAAAACGATATGAAGAAAATTTTACTCCCTATTTTAATTGCTTGTTTTTCAATTTTACGAGCACAAACTCCTTGTGAAAATGGTATGGCTGGAGCCTACCCCTGTAATGGATATGACTTACAAGTTTTTATTCCTTGCACCGATTTTGGAGCTGATAATGCAAATGATTCCTGGGGATGGACAGATCCTGATGATGGAACAGAATACGCTCTTGTTGGTCTCGATAATGGGACAGCATTTCTTAATATCTCAGACCCAATTAACCCCATATACTTAGGAAAATTACCAACACACACTTCTTCAAGCCTATGGAGAGATGTAAAAGTTTATAATAATTATGCATTTGTAGTAAGCGAAGCTAATGGTCATGGAATGCAAATTTTTGATTTGACACGTTTAAGAGATGTCGCTAATCCTCCCGAAACTTTTACCGAAGACGCACATTATTCAGGTTTTGGAAGTGCACATAACATCGTAATTAATGAAGAAACAGGTTATGCTTATGGAGTTGGAACTGGATCCTATAATGGAGGCCCTCATTTTATAAATATTCAGGATCCTTTGAATCCCCTAGGTGAAGGGGGGTATGGAGGAAGTGGATACACACATGATGCACAAGTAGTAATTTATAACGGCCCAGATTCAGATTATATAGGGAAAGAATTATATATTGGAAGCAATGAAAGTCAAGTAGCTATTGTTGATGTAACCGATAAATCAAATCCTCAATTAATTTCATCTGCAACTTATTCTAACACCGCATACACCCATCAAGGATGGTTTACTGAAGACTTAAACTATTTTATTGTTGGAGATGAAATAGATGAATTAAACTTTGGCTTTAATACTAGAAATATAGTTTTTGATTTTACCGATTTAGACGCTCCTGAATTATCTTTTGAGCATAGTGGCCCAACATCAGCAACTGATCATAACGGGTATGTAAATGGTAATAAATTTTATTTAGCTAATTATAAGGCAGGAATACGTGTTATTGATATTTCGGATATTTCAAATGAGAATATGACAGAAATTGGATTTTTTGATGTTTTCCCATCCAATGATAGCGCTGGTTATGATGGTGCTTGGAATGTCTATCCTTATTTTGCTAGTGGAAACATAATGATCTCAAGTTTAAAGTATAGCAGTCAAAATTATGTGCCTGGTTTTTATTTAGTTAAATCTTCAACTTTATCGATAGATGATAATTCTTTATACAGCTTTAATATATTTCCAAATCCAAGCAAAAAGTATGTAGAGATCAGTTCTCTAGAAACTCCAATTTCTATGGTTCAGGTTTTTGATATCACTGGGAAATTAATTCGAACCAACAATTACAGTGCTCAGGTTAACGTCAATTTTAACATTTCAAACTTGAAAACCGGAATTTATTTGTTAAAAATAAACAATCAAGTCACAAAAAAAATAATTAAAATTTAATTAGTAATACTATGCCAATAGACTTAGCTATTGATTGAATTAATTCCTAAATTATGAAAAACACATTGCTTCTCTTTTTTTTATTTGCTAGTTTTATAGCTATAAGTCAAACACCTTGCCTCAATGGCTTGGCAGGAGAATATCCTTGTAATGGATATGATCTGCAATCCTTTATATCATTAGCAGAGTTGGACACCGATAGAGGAAACGACTCTTGGGGTTGGACAGATCCTGATAATGGCGATGAATATGCAATTATGGGAGTTAAAAATGGGACTGTTTTTATTGATATTTCAAATCCTATAAACCCTGTTTACTTGGGGAAGCTTCCATCCCATACTGGTAGTAGTATTTGGAGAGATATTAAGGTATATCAAAATTATGCATATGTAGTTAGTGAAGCTAATAATCACGGAATGCAAGTATTTGATTTAACTAGATTAAGAGACGTTAGTAATCCCCCAGAAATTTTTACTGAAGACGCACATTATGATGGGTTTGGTAGCTCACATAATATAGTTATAAATGAAGAATCAGGGTATGCATATAGTGTTGGTGACAACACCTATTCTGGAGGTCCTCACTTTATTGATATTTCTGACCCATCAAACCCCACTGCTGCAGGTGGGTATGCAGATGATGGTTATACCCATGATGCACAGGTGGTAATGTATAATGGCCCAGATACAGATTACATAGGCAAAGAAATATATGTAGGAAGTAATGAAGATAGAGTTGTAATTGTTGATGTTACAGATAAAAACAACCCTCAACATATTGCCTCTGTTTCCTATTCAAATGATTCTTATACCCACCAAGGTTGGATGACAGATGACTTTAAGTATTACATTTTAGGTGATGAAGCAGACGAGATTATTTTTGGATTTAACACAAAAACAATTATATTAGACCTAACAGATTTAGACAATCCGATTCATTCTTTCGATTATAATGGCTCAACGCTTGCAACGGATCATAATGGATATGTAAACGGGGATGTTTTTTATTTAGCAAATAATGCTGCTGGCTTAAGAGTAATTGACATATCAGACATTGCTAATGGAAATATGACAGAAATCGGTTATTTTGATAGCCATCCTTCAAATGATTTTGCTGGTTATGAAGGCATATGGAGCACTTATCCTTATTTTGAAAGCGGAAACATTGTGATAAGTGACAGGGAAGGATTCTTCGTTGTTAAATCATCAACATTAGCAATAGAAGAAAATTCAATTTCTAATTTTAATATTCATCCAAATCCTACCACTAATACTATTTATATTAACTCTATTCATTTCCCTATTAGAGCCATTAAAATTTATGATTTAAGCGGTAAGTTATTACTATCTAAAAAATACAATTCAGAAATAAATATCAACATAAACATTTCAAATTTTTCTGATGGTATTTATATTTTAAAGTTAAATAATGAATTTATAACAAAAATAATTAAACAGTAATTTTAATCATTTAATTAAATAGAATGTTTAATATTTGTTAAAGTTTTTTTTAAACATCAAATAACATCTATATTTATATAAACTAAATACCCTATGAAAAATAAAATTTTATTATCAATAGCGCTTTCTGTTACGCTTTTTACTTTTGCCCAAACACCCTGTGAAAATGGCTATGCCCTTAATTATCCTTGTGATGGATATGATTTACAATCTCACATTTCATTAGCAGAAATGGGAGCTAGTGACGGAAATGATTCTTGGGGTTGGACAGATCCAAATACCGGAACTGAATATGCTTTAGTTGGCTTGAATAATGGAACTGCATTTATTGATCTATCAGATCCTATAAATCCTGTTTATTTAGGAAAATTACCAACACATACATCTCCATCAATCTGGAGAGACATTAAAGTTTATCAAAACCATGCATTTGTCGTAAGTGAAGCTGGTGGACATGGAATGCAAGTATTTGACCTAACACGTTTGAGAGATGTTCCAAACCCACCGGAAACATTTACAGAAGATGCTCATTACTCGGGTTTTGGAGGCTCTCACAATATTGTTATTAATGAAGAGACTGGTTTTGCTTTTAGTGTTGGAGATGACACTTTTGGCGGAGGTGCTCACTTTATCAATATTCAAGATCCGTTAAATCCAGTTGCTGCTGGTGGTTATGCTGCTGGTGGTTATACTCATGACGCGCAAGTGATTATCTATGATGGGCCAGATTCAGATTATACTGGAAAAGAAATATTTTTTGGATCCAATGCAGATCACGTTGAAATTGTTGATGTAACAGACAAAAATAATCCTATTCAAATTACTGCATTTACTTATTCTGGCACTGGTTATACACATCAAAGTTGGTTAACTGAAGATCGCAACTATATGCTATTAGGAGATGAAGGAGATGAATTTGATTTTGGATTCAATACTCGTACAATCGTAATTAATGTTTCAGATTTAGATAATATCGTATTACATATGGAATATGAGGGTGAAACAAGTTCTGTTGATCATAATGGTTATGTTATTGGCGATAAATACTACCTAGCAAATTATTCTTCTGGTTTACGAGTAGTAGATATTAGTGATATTGAGAATGGAATTATGACAGCTTCTAATTATTTTGATACTTATCCCTCAAATAATAATGCAAATTATGCTGGTTCTTGGAATGTATTTCCTTTTTTTGAAAGTGGAAATATTGTTATATCTGGTGAAAATGGATTTACATTAGTTAGAGATAATTCTTCACTAGGCAATTCTGATGCTGATATAGAAAATTTTAACTTATATCCAAATCCAGCTAAAAATAAGTTAAAAGTTAATTCTAAAAACGAACCTTTAAAACAAATTGAAGTTTTTAACGTTTTAGGTCAAAGAATCCTCAATCTTAATTTTTCTAGTTCACTATCTGAAAACATAGATATTTCTACTTTAAATACTGGAATGTATTTGGTGAAAATTAACAATCTTACCACAAAAAGATTAATAGTAAAATAAAACTATTTAACGATAAATTTAAGAATTAGGCGAAACAAAGACCTCGCCTAATTTTAAAAAATAAATCCTATATGTTTTTTCTAAAAAAGAGAGTAAATTATCTTATTGTTATTTTTGTTTTCACTTCCTCACTTTATTCTTGTAAAAGTGATGATGATGGAGTCGCTCTTCCTATAGAAGTAAATTTTCAAGAAGAACTAGTTTGGGTAAAAACATATGGTGGAAGTAATGAAGATGATGCCATAGATATAGTAGAAGCTAATGATGGAGGCTATGTTGTATTAGGTTTCACCAATAGTAATGATGGAGATATAACTGAGAAAACTACCACAGATCAAGATTATTGGTTATTAAAATTAAATCAGGACGGTGAAAAATTATGGGATAAAACATATGGGGGAAGTGGAGATGATCAAGCTACTGGAATTTCTAAAACTAACGATGGAGGCTATATAATTTCAGGTTTTACTGCTAGTTCAGATGGTGATGTTTCAGAAAATGCCGGTTTCCATGATTATTGGATTGTAAAAGTTAATAGTACTGGAGACATTCAATGGGAAAAATCATTTGGCTTTATTGGACAAGACCAAGCATATCAAGTAATACAAACTTTTGATGGTGGGTATTTTGCTACAGGTTTTTTAGATGTTGGTTTAAGCGAAGGTGAAGGAAATGACCTTTACGACACCCCATCTAACACAAGAGGAACATTACATAGCTTAGGTGACTATTGGGGTATTAAAATGGATGCAAATGGTAATAAAATTTGGCGTCGATATTTTGGAGGTTCACACGTAGACCAAAGCAAAGATGTTTTGCAAACCGATGATGGAGGGTTTTTATTGGCAGGAATTTCTGAAAGCTCCGATTTTGATATCACTAATGCACATGGTGCAAATGATTTTTGGGTTATAAAAATAAGTGCTGATGGAAATAAAGTTTGGGAAAACTCCTATGGAGGTGCAGAAACCGATAGAGTATTTTCTTTAGTAAAAGCAACAGACGGAAATTACATTTTATCTGGAGAATCAAGAAGTATAAATGGAGACGTTTCTAATTCTAAAGGAGGTGGGGATATTTGGCTTGTAAAATTTAATGCATCAAATGGAGCTATTATTTGGGAAAAATCTTATGGAGGTACAGAATTTGATACATCAAGAGGTATAACAAAACTAGAAAATGATTATTACGCTATAGCAGGCAGTGCGAGAAGTTCAGATATTGATGTAGCAGCTAATTATGGTGCAAATGATGCTTGGCTAATTTTAATTGATGAAAATGGGAATTTAGAATTCGAAAAAAATGTGGGAGGTTCAGATATAGATTTTGCAAATCAGGTAATAGGTACAAATAAAAATGAAATAATCGTTGTGGGTAGCTCCTTTAGTAATGATGGGGATATCCTTATCAATAATGGGAATAAAGATGTGTTAATATTTAAAATGAAATAAAAAAAATGAAAAAACACATATTAATAATAGTTATTATAATTGGTTTAGTTAGCTGTAGTTCTGATGATGGTAATCAACCAATTCCAGATATTTTAATATCTGTAACTAATTCGCAAAATTGGGATAGTGAAAATGTAACAGCAAGTGATTTAGGCACTACAGAATTTACCGATGAAAATGGAGAAATACTTATAATTGAAAGATTAAGATATTTAATTTCTAAGGTAATTTTAACTAATTCATATGGTGATGAAATAGAAATTGGCAACTATAAACTTGTAGATTTAACAGATAATAATACGCTTAATTACGCTACAAATATTGTAGTCCCTCCTGGTACATATACAGGTATTTCATTTGTATATGGATTTAATGAAGAAGACAATATGGACCAAGTTTATCTAGATTTAAATACTGCTAGCTGGAATTGGCCTGAAATGTTAGGTGGAGGTTATCACTTTATGCAATTGGATGGTACTTTTACAAGCCCAACAAATCAAAGTCCTCTCCCGTTTAATTACCATAATGGAACTGCTCGCATAAGTGAGGGTGTTTTTGAACAAAACTTTATTAGAGTTAATGTAGATGGATTATCAATAGACAGCAATACTAACATCGACATAAAAATGAATTTAGCAGAATGGTTTAAAAACCCTAAAACCTGGGATTTAAATGTACTTAATACAGGATTGATGGGTAATTATGATGCTCAAAGAGAAATGAACGAAAATGGCCAATCGGTTTTTAGTGTTTATTTAGGTGATTAATTAAAATATATTAATGAGGTGTTTTTTAATAATATTGTTAACTAGTTTTTTAATGTCTTGTTCGAGTTCAGATGATACTATCGAATATCAAGCAATACCAAAAGATTTAGAAATACCTCAACTATTTAGTAATTTACTTTTACCACCTACAATTCCATCAGACAACCCACAAACGATAGAAGGCGTAACATTAGGCAGAAAACTTTTTTACGAACCATTACTATCTGGTGATGGAACTCAAGCCTGTGCAAATTGTCATTTATCAGAAAATTCATTTACAGATTCAGATCGTTTCAGTACTGGAATTACTGGGGCAATAGGCACTAGAAACGCTATGCCCTTATACAATATGGCTTGGAATTTTGAAGAAAATTTCTTGTGGGATGGAGGAGCTAAAAGCCTAGAAGAACAAGTTTCAGATCCTATCGAGAACGTTATAGAAATGAATAATACGTGGCCAAATGTAGTAGCTACGCTACAAAGCACAAGTATCTATCCAGAATTGTTTACGCAAGCATTTGGGAGCTCAACCATAACAAAAGAATTAGTTACCAAAGCAATTGCTCAATTTGAACGTACTATAATTTCAGGAAATTCTAGATTTGATCAATATTTATTAGGGGATCAAAATACGGTTACAGTTTCTGAAATAAGAGGTTTTAATATTTTCATGGACGAAGAACGAGGAGATTGTTTTCATTGTCATGGAAGCAATTCAAATCCAATATGGACAGATAATATATTTCATAATAACGGACTAGACAGCTCTTTCGCTGATTTGGGACTAGGAGGTATTACTGGAGATCCATTAGACAATGGAAAGTTTAAATCACCATCATTAAGGAATTTAGCTTTCACAGCACCATACATGCATGATGGTCGATTTGAGACTTTAGATGAAGTGATTAATCATTATAGTGAAGGATTGGTCTATTCTGAAACCATAGACCCTTTGATGAAAAATATTGCTGAAGGTGGCGCTCAATTAACTGAAGTAGACAAGGCAGATTTAAAAGCATTTTTACTTTCTTTATCTGACCCGGGATTTACTATCAATCCAGATTTTCAAAATCCAAATTAGTAATACTCATTTATTAGTATTACTTTTTACTTTCTTGATTTAGATATTTACCAACTGTAATTGCAGTAAGGATTACTAGGTAAAACTGTCCTGTCAATCCTACAAAAATAGCAGCTTTCTGAGCAACTTGTGTTATAGGTAAGATGTCCCCGTATCCAATTGTTAACAGTGTAGTAAAGCTAAAATACATAAGCCCATCAGAATAGGATTCGCTTCCAATGTCAGCCATATAAATACCTGCAAAAGAATTTGGGTGTCCCAAGTTAACACTAAGAAAAATAAAATAGCCTATAAATCCCAGGCATATATAACCACTTATCAATCCTAAAATGACTTTTCTTTCAATCAGTTTAGCATTCCAAACTCTTGTAATTATTTCAAAAGTTATTATAATGTAAAACAAGAAATAAATAAAAAACTTTAAATAATTCGATGGTGATAGTGTTTTACTTTCTGAAAAAGAAAATCCAAAAATGAAAAGCTCTACAATAAGTAGTAGGATAAAAAATACAAATAATTTCCTTTTTTTTGAAACTAATATAACACCAGCTATTATGTTAGCAACAAACAAAAGAGGAGAAATAACCGTCTCAAATAAATGAACATCAAATGTTAAAGACCCAAATAAAATAGCAAATTGAGTTGTTAAAAAAAAAATGTTTCGATATTTATAGGCTAATTTATACATATATATATATATAAAACCGCCAACTTTTAAAGATGTGCGGTTATTAAAAGAATTAAAATTTATTTTTTATTAAAACTATTAAATACTAATTTCGAGTATTTTTTAGCTGTTTCAGTAACACTACTTGGATCAATTATTTGTGAAGTAACTACTCCGATTAATTGTTTTCCTTCTGGTTCATCTAAATTATAAACTAATGTTTCTAAAATATATGATTTAGAAACCCTTGTTGTAGTTGTACTAGGAACGTAATTCCCATAGGTAGAGTAAGAATAAGGATTGTTATAATAGCCGTAAAATCCACCATAATAGCCGGGATAACCACCATAGTAAGTAGTGCCTCCAGCGTAATAACCACCAGATTTTTCCGTAACTTGAGATTCGTTGTAGTCTTTAACAACACTCATTACTACCCCTTGAAACCCTTCTTTTTCAATTAAAGCTTTCATGGCACCTTCTTCCATTTTTTCATTAGGATTGTGATTGCTAAATTTTAAATAACTTTCTGTAGCATTCATTCCAGCTTTTCTTAAATCATTTGCCATTGCTTCTTCAAAAGCAATTCTAGCCATTTTATTATCAGTTCTTGCAACAACTAAAATATTTTTTTCTTCTACACTAGAAAGGTTGGCACCTTGCCAAGAGTCTAAAACTTTAACACTAGAGCAACTAGTAATTGATAATGCAAATCCAAATAGGATAAATGAATAGAATGTTGTTTTCATAATTTATATTCAGTCAAAGATATTGTTTTTTAGAAAACTAATTATTAAAGTCTAATAAAATTAAAAAAAACAATATATCAAAGACTATATATTTAATTTCTGTAAAAGTTGGGTGTAATGTTAAACACGTGTAAAATTGCAAATATTATTTTCTATGAGTCTAAAAAGAAAATATAAAAGCTAATTAATTAGCTTTTATCCAAACCATACTTGCATTAAAATCAATAAACATACGTTCTTTTGGCATTAAATCTGGCATGATATCTATTTGCTCCATCATATATTTTGGTTGATTTAAAATATTAACTAATAGTACCATTTTTCCTTCATTTACTAAATCTATTAATACATCTTCCATTACATAAAGCCCTGATTGATCCATGTAAGGCATTCTACCCATTCTTATTATAACAGTAGTAGCGTTTTTAGGAATTTGTTTTGCTAATGACTCAAAATCAATTGTAGTACCAAAAAACAAAGGCCCTTTATATGTTTTATAAAAATTAGAGATGCTATCACTAATCCAATTCCCACAACATAAACTAAATTCCAAACAGAAGATAAAATTAATTTCATTAAACATTATTTTAAAAATATTTACAAGAAAAAAGAATACTATAATAAATTTTTAAAGGCTTATTTTCCACTTAAAAATATTGAAAATAGCTTATATTTGCATATTATTTAGATTTAATCTAATTAGATGATAAAAGTTAGTAAAACAGCAAAGACAAAAATCTCACAACTTATGACCGAAGGCGGTTTTGATGTTAATGATGATTACGTACGTGTAGGTGTAAAAAGTGGTGGATGTTCAGGCTTATCCTATGAGCTAGACTTCGATAATAACAAAGGAGAAAGTGATAAACTTTTTGAAGATAATGACGTGAAGATCATTATTGATAAAAAAAGCTTTTTATATTTAATCGGTACTACTTTAGAATATAGTGGTGGCCTTAACGGAAAAGGTTTTATTTTTAATAATCCCAATGCAAACAGGACTTGTGGATGTGGAGAAAGTTTCTCTTTATAGCTTAAGTGAAAAAATATGGCGAAATTTACTGAAGACGATTTAAAAAAAGACCTTGAAACCAAGGAATACGAATATGGATTTTATACAGATATTGAATCTGAAACCTTTCCCATTGGTCTAAATGAAGATATCGTTCGTGCAATTTCTAAGAAAAAAGAAGAGCCTCAATGGATGACTGATTGGAGACTTGACGCTTATAAAGCTTGGAAAGAAATGACTGAGCCAGAATGGGCAAATGTTAATTACAAAAAACCGGATTTTCAATCTATAGCCTATTACTCTGCTCCGGTATCTATCGATCCTAATAAAACATTAGATGACGTAGATCCAGATCTTTTAGCTATGTATAAAAAGTTAGGTATCTCAGTAGATGAGCAAAAGAAAATGAATAATGTGGCAATGGATATTGTTGTAGATTCTGTTTCTGTTGCAACAACATTCAAAAAGACATTGTCCAAAAAAGGCATTATTTTTATGAGTATTTCGGAAGCTATCAAAGAGCATCCAGAACTTGTAAGAAAATATATTGGTACAATTGTACCCACAAAAGATAATTTTTATGCGGCTTTAAATTCGGCTGTATTTAGTGATGGATCTTTCTGTTATATTCCAAAAGGAGTAAGATGTCCTATGGAACTCTCTACTTACTTCAGAATTAACCAAGCAGGAACAGGACAATTCGAAAGAACATTACTTATCGCAGACAAAGGAAGTTACGTAAGTTACTTAGAAGGCTGTACAGCACCAAGTAGAGATGAAAACCAATTACATGCAGCAGTTGTTGAATTAATTGCTATGGATGATGCTGAAATAAAATACTCCACAGTACAAAACTGGTATCCAGGAAATACTGAAGGTAAAGGTGGAGTTTACAATTTTGTTACTAAAAGAGGCCTTTGCGAGAAAAATGCAAAAATCTCTTGGACGCAAGTTGAAACAGGTTCTGCTGTTACATGGAAATATCCTTCTTGTATTCTTAAAGGAGATAATTCAGTAGGTGAATTTTATTCTATTGCAGTTACTAATAATTATCAGCAAGCAGATACTGGAACTAAAATGATTCATCTTGGAAAAAACACCAAGAGTACTATTATTTCAAAAGGAATATCTGCTGGAAAATCTCAAAATAGTTATCGAGGTTTGGTAAAAATTAGTAAAAATGCCAAGAATGCTCGTAATTTTTCACAATGCGATTCTCTGTTAATGGGTAATGATTGTGGAGCACATACATTTCCGTACATAGAAGTAAAAAATAAATCAGCTCAAATTGAGCATGAAGCAACTACAAGTAAAATTGGAGAAGATCAAATTTTTTACTGTAATCAAAGAGGTATTGAAACTGAAAAAGCAATTGCCTTAATTGTAAATGGATTTAGTAAAGAAGTATTAAACAAGCTTCCTATGGAGTTTGCTGTAGAGGCGCAAAAATTATTAGAAATAAGTCTTGAAGGTTCTGTTGGATAATTTAAATAAATATTTAAAATGAAAAAAATACTATTTTTTATACTGATCTCAATTATTACATTTTCATGTAAAAAAAATTCAGAAAAAGCATCTGAAAAAGTTGATAAATCAGATACTGCTATTGAAATAAATAGTTCTGAAGATAAAATCTATAGAGGAGACTTTATTTATTTAGGAGATGCTGCGGTTTTAAAAGGAAATAAATTTATTTATGGAGTAACTCTTGACGAAATGGCAACAGAATTAGCTGATAAAGTGAAATCTGTAAAAGAATCAGATTTTGATATGGTTCCTGTAGCTGTGAAAGGAAGTATAAATCGAAAACCTGAAGGTGTAGAGGGTTGGGACGAAATAATAACAATTACTGAAATTGTATTGGTTGGAAATAAACCATCAAAAATCGATATAAAACTAGAAGAAAAGAAATAATAACTATGCTGCAAATTAAAAATTTACACGCAGGTGTAGAAAATAAAGAAATTTTAAAAGGTGTTAATTTAGAGGTAAAAGCTGGAGAGATACATGCTATAATGGGACCTAATGGTTCTGGTAAAAGTACCCTCTCTGCTGTAATTTCTGGAAATGAAAATTTTGAGGTAAGTCAAGGTTCGGTTACTTTTTTAAATGAAGATATTTCAGAACTAGACCCTGAGGAAAGAGCTCATAAAGGAGTGTTTTTATCATTTCAATATCCTGTTGAAATTCCTGGGGTATCCGTTACCAATTTTATTAAAACGGCTATCAACGAAAACAGAAAAGCTAAAGGTTTAAAAGACATGCCTGCCTCGGAAATGTTGAAACTAATTAAATCGAAAGCAGATTTATTAGAAATTGACAGAAAATTTTTGTCACGTTCTTTAAACGAAGGGTTTTCAGGAGGAGAGAAAAAACGTAATGAAATTTTTCAAATGGCAATGCTGGATCCAAAATTAGCAATTCTTGATGAAACAGATTCTGGACTAGATATTGATGCTTTAAAAATTGTTGCGAACGGAGTTAATAAATTAAAAAGCAAAGACAATGCGGTTATTATCATCACACATTATCAACGTTTGTTAGATTATATTATTCCTGATTTTGTTCACGTTCTAATCGATGGAAAGATTGTTAAGTCTGGAACAAAAGAATTAGCCTACGAGCTAGAAGAAAAAGGATACGATTGGATTAAAGAAGAATTAGTTTAGAAATATGAGCTTAAAAAGTAAATTAGTGTCGTCTTATCTTGCTTTCGATGATCATTTGGATGATAATTCACCAATCCATGATATTCGAAAAAAAGCAATTGATACTTTTGAAGAAAAAGGATTTCCCACTAAAAAAGAAGAAGATTGGAAATACACTTCATTAAATGCTATTATTAATAAAGACTATAGTATTTCCTCTAAAGGTGATAAGGAAATTAAATATGAAAAAGTTAGAGAATATTTTTTACATGATATCGATTCCTATAAAGTTGTTTTTATAGACGGTGTTTTCAGTTCTTTTCTATCTGAAACCAGTCATGATGGATTGGATGTTTGTTTACTTTCTTCTGTATTATCAAAAGAAAAATACAAAGCAATCATAGAGGCATATTATAATAAAATAGCTTCAAAAGATAGTATCACTTCTCTTAATACCGCTTTTGCAAAAGAAGGTGCTTATATTAATATTCCAAATAATAAAGAAGTAGATAAGCCTATTGAAATTATAAATTTTTCAACAGGAAATGAAACTGCTTTAATGATGCAACCTCGTAATTTAATTATAGTTGGGGAAAATGCTCATGTACAAATTATAGAAAGACATCAAAGCTTATCCGATAATGCTGTATTTACTAATTCAGTAACAGAGATTTTTGCTGAAAAACGTGCGTATCTAGATTTCTATAAAATTCAGAATGACAAAGAAAACGCCTCTTTAATAGACAACACTTTTATCCATCAAGAACAGGATACGAATTGTAATGTTCATACATTTTCCTTGGGTGGTAAAATAACACGTAATAATCTTAATTTTTCTCAAAATGGAGAGCATTGTGATTCTACGCTAAAAGGTGTTACTATTTTAAAAGACAAACAGCATGTAGATCACAATACTTTAGTGAATCATATTTCACCAAATTGTGAGAGTCATCAAGACTACAAAGGTTTATATGCAGACTCTTCAACAGGTGTCTTTAATGGGAGAGTGATCGTTGAAAAAGAATCTCAAAAAATAAATGCTTTTCAGCAAAACAATAATATATTAATTGATGATAATGCAACTGTAAATGCAAAACCTCAATTAGAAATATTTGCAGATGATGTTAAATGTTCTCACGGATGCACTATTGGTCAATTTGATGAAGATGCCTTGTTTTATTTGCGCTCTAGAGGTATTGGCTTAAAAGAAGCGCAAGCATTATTAATGTATGCTTTCGCAAATACGGTGTTAGAAACTGTAAAAATTCCTGAATTAAAAAGACGCATCAATAATCTTATTGCAGAAAAAATTGGTGTGAATATTGGATTTGATATTTAAAATTAATCACGAAATAATGGAGTTTGATGTTCAAAAGATAAGACAAGACTTTCCCATACTTTCAAAAAAAGTTAATGGATATCCCTTAGTCTATTTTGATAATGCTGCTACTTCTCAAAAGCCTCAAATAGTAATTGACAGTATTGTCGATTATTACAGCAATTACAATGCGAATATACATCGTGGAGTTCATACACTTTCTCAAGTTGCAACTGATGCTTATGAATTATCAAGAAAGAAAATCAGAAAACACTTTAACGCTTCAAAGGATTGCGAAATAATTTTTACTTCTGGCTGTACCCATGGAATTAATATAGTAGCTTCTGGTTTTTCCTCGCTTTTAAAAAAAGGAGATGAAATTATTGTTTCTGCTATGGAACATCATTCAAATATTGTTCCATGGCAAATGCTTTGTGAAAAAACCGGAGTACTATTAAAAGTAATTCCTATGAATGAAGATGGGGAGTTAATTATTTCTGAATATGAAAACTTACTATCCAATAATACAAAATTAGTTTTTGTCAATCATGTTTCTAATTCATTGGGCACCGTTAATCCGATTAAAGATATTATTGATAAAGCACATCAAAAAGGAGCTGCCGTTTTAATTGATGGTGCGCAAGCAACATCTCATTTAATACCAGATTTTCAAGAATTAGGTGTCGATTTTTATGTAACATCTGCACATAAAATGTGTGGTCCAACCGGTGTTGGTATTCTTTACGGTAAGGAAGAATGGTTAAAAAAACTTCCTCCATACCAAGGTGGTGGTGAAATGATAAAAGAAGTCACTTTCAAAAAAACAACTTATGCAGATTTACCTCATAAATTTGAAGCAGGTACTCCTAATATTTCAGCTGGTATAAGTTTTGGCGTTGCTATTGATTATTTAAACACTATTGGTTTAAAAAAAATTGCAACCTATGAAAATGAGTTATTGACTTATGCAACAGATCAACTTATGAAAATTGAAGGAGTGAAAATCTATGGCACTTCTAAAAACAAGGTAGCGGTTATTTCGTTTAATATAGGTACTATTCATCCTTATGACATTGGTACTATTATAGACAAATTAGGAATTGCAGTAAGGACAGGCCATCATTGTACACAACCCATTATGGATTTTTATAAAATTCCAGGAACTGTTAGAGCTTCCTTTGCATTTTATAATACAAAACAGGAGATTGATGTATTTATAGAAGCTATTAAAAAAGCTAAAATGATGTTGTCATAATTAAAAACATGAAACGAGCATTTAATCTTTTTTAAAACTCAAATAAATTTAGGATACATGAAATCCAATAATAAAATAGGGATATGAAATATACTATTGCTTTATGTATTCTATTATTTTCATTAATGATCATTTCTTGTAAGGAGACAAAAAAAACGATAAAAGTTTCTTCTAATGAATTTTATTCTGGGAAATATGAAATAAAAAATCTTAACGGAAATGAATTATCCCGTAATTTACGTTTTACAATTGAAACTTCAGAAAATAAAATTTCAGGAAAAACTAATTGTAATAATTATTTTGGGACCTATACAGTTTCTAATACTAATGAACTTAAAATTGAACCATTAGTGGCTACTGAAATGTATTGTGAAGAAAAGATTATGAAAGCTGAAAGAGAATTATTTAAAGTATATAATGATTCAAAAACATTTAGTTTTGACGGAAAAATGCTAACATTTTTTAATGAAGAGGGAACTCTTTTAATTCGCGCAAATAAAATAAGCAACTAAAAATTATGATGACGATTGAATTAATACAAGATGAGATTATTGATGAATTTTCAATGTTTGATGATTGGATGCAAAAATATGAGTATATGATTGATCTAGGAAAATCATTACCTTTAATTAGTGAAAATAATAAACTAGAAGATCGTTTAATAACAGGGTGTCAATCAAAAGTTTGGTTAGATGCGGAATTAATTGATGGTAGAATAAATTATACAGCTGATAGTGATGCTATTATTACCAAGGGAATCATTGCAATTTTATTACGTGTTTTCTCTAATCAAACACCAAATGACATCTTAAATTCGAATACCAATTTTATTGATAAAATTGGATTAAAGGAACATCTTTCGCCAACGAGAGCTAATGGGTTGGTGTCTATGATCAAACAACTTAAAATTTATGCATTAGCCTTTCAGACTCAAATTAATAAATAATGACTAAAGAAGTGAAATTGAATTCAGAGGAATTAGGTGAGAAAATAGTAAAAGTGATTAAAACTATTTTCGATCCAGAAATTCCTGTAGACATCTATGAACTAGGACTTATATATGATGTATTTGTCAATGAAGATTATGGAGTAAAAGTATTAATGACATTAACAACTCCCAATTGCCCAGTTGCCGAATCCTTACCTTTAGAAGTAGAAGAGAAAATTAAATCTATCAGTTTTGTTACTGATGCAGAAGTAGAAATTACGTTTGACCCACCTTGGAGTCAGGACTTAATGAGCGAAGAAGCGAAACTAGAATTGGGAATGTTATAAATGCAAGAAGAAATAAAAAATAGAGTTACAGAAAGTAAGTTAATTACTTTTGATCTTGAGGATTTTTATCCAGAAGGGATTAGAATAGAACTTGATATTTCTCAATTTTTATTTGAAGGTATGCTACTTAAAGAAAAAGATTTTAGAGCCTCCGTAAACAAGCATAATTGGGAGCAATATAAAGATAGTTATGTTGCTCTAACAAATACTAATGATGCGCTAGTTCCAGCCTGGGCATTTATGTTATTAACAACACATTTGACTCCGATGACTAAAAGAGTTTCTATTGGTAATTTAGAACAATTAGAGATTTCTAATTTTAATAAAATTATAGAGGATTTAGATATTTCAAATTATCAAGATAAACTAATTATTATTAAAGGTTGTTCTAACAGGCCAATTCCAGAAAATACATACCTTCAATTAATACAAAAATTACAACCTATAGTAAAGAGTCTCATGTATGGAGAAGCATGCTCTTCTGTTCCTCTTTATAAAAGAAAGTCAATAAAGTAATATTTCATCTTCATCGCTTGGGAACATAATTATTTTATTAACAATACTTTATAAACTTTTCGGATGATTCAAATTAAATTCATTTGCCTGTTATAGAAAAAAAAACATTGAAAGAAGTTGTTTTTTTGTTTATTTTTACTAAACTATTAATCAAATAAACACCTAACATGAAGAGTTTAAAACTACTATTATTATTCATTATAATAACTGTTTTTGGTTGTCAAGAAATAAAAATTGATGTTCAAACTAAGACAAGTGATAGCAGCTTGTACCAACAAGCTATGGAAATCTCTATGTATCCTACTACAAGTAAGATTTCTGAGAATTTAATCTCCATTACTCCTGAAAATAAAGATTTAATTAGAAAAAAAATTAATGGAGAAAACTATATTTTGGTTGCTACTTGGGGTCCATGGGCACAAAAAACAGGTCCTGTTTCTATGGACACTTTTTTCAAGACCTATAAGGATTCCACTTCTTTTAACTCTGGGGATCCTAATTTAAATCCAATATGGGTAACAGCAGCTCCGGAATTATTAAAAAGAATGAAAAAAGAAAATTATGTAGACACCGATTTAAGATTAGCACAATTATTAGGAATGCCACCTAATACAAAAGATAGTTATTTTGTCGAATTTTGGGTTAAACCAGGAGATCTTTTTAGACCCTGTCCTGATAACGAAATTACAGATAGCCAATGTGATGTATGTTTATCTGAAAAAACAGATTCCTCTTATGTTGCTTGGTTTAATAATCTAAGAATTAACAGCTATTATCAATGTGATTTATATGATCAGTATCCTTGGACCCAATTAGGATATACCTACGATTGGAATCCAAAAAATAAATCACATATTGGATTAAGTGAATTTATTGTTCGTAAGAATAAAAACATTATTGTCAATGCCGTTTATACTACAGAGGAATACTTAAACAAAGATATTAACACAAAGTAAACTGTATAGATTTAATTATTAAACAATTCTCATAACGCAATTTATATTTTTACAAATAAATTATCGATTTAATCAAAACAAATTATGAAAAAATTACTGCTATACACTTTTTTACTAATATCTTTTATTGGTTTTTCTCAAGACGAAGCCGAAGAAGGAGAAGGAGGTTGGAACAAATCAGGTAAAATTACTTTATTGATTAATCAATCTGCTTTCTTGAACTGGCAACCTGGAGGAGATAATAGTTTTGCAGGTAATTTAAACCTTAATTACGACCTTAATTACCAGAAAGGAGATTGGACTTGGGATAACAAAATTTTAGCTAGCTATGGTTTGACTAATAATAAACAAGCCGATGCCTCTGCTGCTAGAAGAAAAGATTTAGGTTATAGAAAAACAGATGATCAACTTGTATTAAACTCGACTCTTGGTAAAAAAATAAAGGGTTTTTGGAGTGCTTCATTTTTTATGAATTTTAATACCCAATTTACTGACGGATATGATTATGAAGATGACTTTATAGATCAAAACCCTACACTTAGTAATGAAGACTTCACTACAGCTGGATTTTTTAAACCTGCATATTGGAGTTTTGGACTTGGCTTATTATGGAAAAAAAATGACTATCTAAATGTTAACTTTTCACCATTAGCTATTAAATATACTTTTATTAATAGTGAAGTATTTACATATAATGATGATGATCCAAACGCTGTTTATTATCAATCAAGTAATGATGTTAAAACTTACGGAGTTGATCCAGGAGAATCTTACTTATTTGAGTTTGGTTTAAATATAAGAGCATATTATAAATTCGATATTATGAAAAATATAAATATCGAAAATATTTTTATTGTATTTTCTGACTACTTAGATAAACCTCAAAATGTAGATATTAATTATACAATGAATGTAGTAATGAAAATAAATGATGTTTTTTCTACTAATTTAACTTTCCAAACTATTTATAACGACAATTCTTATTCAGGATTTCAAATTAGAGAAGTATTTGGTTTAGGAGTAAATGTAAAATTGTAAAACAATAGTTCCATTATCTATTCTTCTTCTGTATAATCTTCATATAAAAATTGATTGTAAGGGAATCTTTTTATATGTAACTCTTTTACTTTTTCGTAAACTATCCTTTTAAATTCTTCTAAATTTTCTTTTTTCAAAGCCGAAATAAAAATTGCTTCTCCATTTTCATTATTCATCCAAGTTTGTTTCCATTCTTCAAGACTATAATGAGCTTTCGTTCGTTCAGTAATTAAATCATCTTCTTCTATTGTTTCGTATTTATACGCATCAATTTTATTAAAAACCATTATACAGGGTTTATCCGATGCATTAATTTCTCCTAATATCTTTTCTACGGAAGCAATGTGGTCTTCAAAAGAAGCGTGAGAAATATCAACCACATGTAATAATAAATCAGCTTCTCTTACCTCATCTAGTGTGCTTTTAAAAGATTCTACCAATTGGGTAGGAAGTTTTCTGATAAAACCAACTGTATCACTTACTAAAAAAGGAAGGTTCTTAATAACAACTTTTCTTACAGTCGTGTCTAATGTAGCAAAAAGCTTGTTTTCTGCAAATACGTCAGATTTACTAATTACATTCATTAAAGTAGATTTTCCAACATTGGTATAACCAACTAAAGCAACACGAATTAGTGAGCCACGGTTACCTCTTTGAACCAACATTTGTTTATCTACTTTTTGTAATTTCTTTTTTAATAATGATATTCTATCCCTAACAATCCTTCTATCGGTTTCAATTTCTGTTTCACCCGGCCCACGCATTCCAATTCCTCCTTTTTGTCTTTCAAGGTGAGTCCACATTCCTGTTAAACGAGGTAATAAATATTGGTATTGTGCTAATTCTACTTGAGTTCTTGCATAACTTGTTTGGGCTCGCTGCGCAAATATATCTAATATAAGGTTAGTTCGGTCAAGTATTTTACAGTCTAGTATTTTCTCTATATTTCGTTGTTGAGCAGGAGATAATTCATCATCAAAAACAACCAATCCAACTTCGTGTTTTTCAATGTATTCTCTAACTTCTTCTATTTTACCAGATCCTAAAAAAGTTTTAGAATTTGGGCTTCCCATCTTTTGAACAAATCGTTTTAAAACCTCTCCACCTGCAGTATAGGTTAAAAACTCTAATTCATCCAGATATTCATTAGATTTATCTGCATTTTGTTTTTGAGTAATTAAACCGATGAGTACTGCTTTTTCGTAATCTATAATAGATTTTTCAATCATAGTGTTTATTTATACTGCAAAGGTACAAAACACAAGATCAGACTTTATAATCGTAAGGGGAAAATAATTCTGAGAGTTGAGTGTTTGTTTTAGAATCTTCATTTTTATTACAATCAAAATAAGCCTACCATAATTATTCCAAATAAATTAAGCGACTTCTGTAATTGTATTATTTTAAGTATATTTAACAAAAAATAAACTACAATTTCAATTTTCATGAAAAAACTAATTCTCTTTTTCCAAAATCAATCTACTAATTTATTTAAGAGAACTAAAAGTTTGCCAAAATTGGCAATGACTTTTATTTTTTTTATGTATTTCACAACACTTTCTTTTAGTCAAACCAATGTGGATTGTTCGGCGGGTTCTGTAAATACTACCTATTGTTATGTAAATAATGACACAACTCAATTTGTATTTACGAGCACTGATGGTTTTCCATTAAATGTATTTTTTAATGCAGGACAAGTAGAACAAAATTATGACGAACTTATAGTTCTTGATTCAGATGGCTTAACTGACTTAAACTCCGCAACTCCTTATGGAAGTAATGGAGATTTAACAGGTATTACGTATCAGTCTTCTGGAGACACCATTACTATTATGATTGATTCTGATAGTGTTATTAGTTGTGAGACAAATAACTACATACCATGGGATTTTGATATTTGGTGTCAAACCTGTATTAATCCTACAGTCACTTTTAGCACTGACGGTGATTGTATTAATGGAAATGATTTTTTAATTTTTGTTGATGTTTCCGATTTGGGATCTGCAACTGAATTAAACATTAATGATGACCAAGGAAGTCCAGAGCAAATTGTAACGACAACTGGTATTGCAACTTTTGGTCCTTATTTTTTTACTACAGATGTAATAATGACTGTTATTGATGCAAACGACATTAATTGTGAAATTACAAGTAACACTATAAGTTGTTTAAGTGGTGGACCAGGTTCTTTATTTATAAATGCAGGAGATGATATATTATTAGAATGTGATGCAGGTGGAGATGGATGTGTAGATATCAATGCAAATTTTTTAGCAACTTTTGAAAGTTTAACAGAAAACTATACTGTTGAGCCTATTACCTATGATCCTCCTTATTCTTTTAGCGGATTAGCTAATTCAATCAATACAAATATTGATGATGCTTGGTCCCCTGTAGAAGTTTTACCCTTTGAATTTTGTTTCTTTGAAAATATTGAAACACAGTTTCAAGTAGGCTCAAATGGAGGTATTCGTTTTGATGTTGATCCAGATGACACATACAATGGATGGTCATTTATTGAAGACGTGCCTAATAATACAAATGAAACATTATCAGAAGTTAATGTGTTTACCCCGGTTCATGATATTGATCCTTCCGTAAATGATCAAAATGAAATTGCTTGGGAAATACTTGGTGCTTTCCCGAACAGAGTATTGGTTGTTTCCTATTATGAAGTACCTTACTTTAGTTGTAATGAGATAACAGCAACCCAGATGGTAGTTTTTTATGAATTTTCTAATATAATTGAAATTTATATGCAAGACAAGCCGATTTGTTCAAGTTGGAACGATGGTAATGCTGTTTTAGGGATTCAAAATAATGCAGGAAATATTGGTTATGTGCCACCAGGCAGAAATACATCAGATTCTCCTTGGACTGCTACTAACGAAGCTTGGAGTTTTTCTCCAGATGGAGAACAGACCTACGTTTTCGAATGGTTAGATTCAAATGGTGATTTTATTAGTAATGACCCAACTATTAATGTATGCCCAGATGGAGAGGAAACGTATACTGCACAAATTACATACACCAATTGCAACGGTGATGTTGTTGTATTAACAGATGATGTTACAGTAACACTAATAGCTTCATTTTCTGTCGACTTAGGAGGAAATCAAGAATTTTGTAATGAAAGTTCTTATGATATTATTGCGGAAATTATTGATGGAAATTCAAACGATGCAACTTTTGAATGGAGTACTGGTGAAGACACCCAAACTATTACAGTAACAGATTCTGGTGATTATAGTGTTGATGTAACCATCGATGGTTGTTCAATAACTCAAACGATTAGTATTCTGTTTGAAGAAAGCCCATTATTTGATCTTGGTGAAGATTTCTCAACTTGTTTTGAAAATAATATTGTATTAGACGCTACACCTTCAAATATGAATCCCGACGATGTAACTTATTCTTGGAGTACAGGAGAAACAACTCCTATTATAATGGTGACTGAAATAGGAACTTATTCTGTTATAGCTTCTTTTGGTGATTGTGCAGTTGAAGATTTAATTACAATTTCAGCAAGAACAGATTTAAATATTAATGTGAACGATGACTTCAAATCCTGTGTAGGAGAAGAATGGACATTAACAACTACCACCAGTGAAGAAGGAATTACTTACCAATGGTATTTAAATGACAATACAATTGCTGGAGAAACTAACAGCACCGTTACTATTGTTATAAGCGATGATTTCCCTGGCACTCAAAATTATTCAGTAACAATTACCAAAGGTAATTGTACAGGAACCGATGATGTAAATGTAGAATTATACGAAATTTCTAATTGTGTGATATCTCAAGGTATCTCTCCCGATGCAACTCCAGGGTATAACGACTATTTAGATTTAGAATTTTTAAGTGATCGTGTTGGTGGTATTACAAACCTTCAAATATTTAACCGATACGGGACCATTGTTTTTAATAAAAATAATTACATAAACGAGTGGAATGGACAAGATAAAAACGGAAACAATCTGCCAACAGGCACCTATTATTATGTAATAGACTTTGCAAGTGCCGATGATGTGTATGGTCCTCAAACAAGTGGATGGATTTATTTAAATAGAAACGCAAACTAATTTTAAACCTCTTTTCTAACTACCTAATAGTTAAATATGAAAAAAAAATATATAATAACAATAGTTTTTGGACTACTAATTATCTTCCAAGAAGCAAGCGCACAACAAGATCCGCAGTACACGCAATACATGTACAACTTAAACGTGATTAATCCTGCCTATGTCGGATCTAAAGAAAGTTTATCAATAACAGCTCTCTATAGAAATCAATGGACAGGTATTGCTGACAACCCTCAAACATTCACCTTTTCAGCGCATTCTCCTTTTGGAGATAAAGTGGGATTAGGAATCTCCGCGATTAAAGATCAGTTAGGTCCTGTGACAGAGTCTAATATTTATGCGGATTTCTCATATACTATTGATTTAGGTCAAGCCTTAAAATTAGCCTTTGGAATTAAAGCAGGAGCTAGTTTTCATGAGGTAAGACTAACAGATTTAGAATTACAAGATCCTAACGATCCATTTTTTGCTGAAAATATTCAAAGCACTTATCCTAATGTTGGAGCTGGTTTATTTTTATACAACGATAATTTCTATTTAAGTTTATCGGTTCCTAACTTTTTGCAATCTGTACACTTAGATGAAACTCTTGAGGGAGAAGCGATCAAATATGGTAATGAAACCAGTCACATTTTTACAACGGCAGGTTATGTTTTCCAGTTAGGAGAAAATGTAAAGTTAAAACCTTCAGTAATGGTGATAGCTGCGTTTGATGCGCCATTATCTTATGATACAAATTTAAATGCTTTGTTCTACGAAAAATTTGAACTAGGAGCTTCGTATCGATTAGATGATTCTTATAGTGCATTGGTTGGTTTTCAAATCAATCCTAATATCCGCATAGGTTACGCTTACGATCATATCGTTTCAGATATTAAGGCTATTGCCGGATCATCGCACGAAATTATTTTAACTTGGGACGTGTATTTCAATAAACGTGCCTTACGTTCACCTAGATATTTCTAATCTTTAACAAAGCACATTTAAAATGAAAAAAATATATCTATTCATTATACTAATAGCGGCAAGTACAACCATTACTTTCGCACAGAATAAAGACACCAAAAAAGCTGATGACTTATATAGTAGATTAGCTTATACTGATGCTGCCGAGGCCTATCAAAAATTATTAAAAAAAGGGAAAGGCACTAAATACGTTTATGAACAATTAGCAAATAGCTATTACTTTATCAACGATTCTAAAAAAGCTGAAACGTACTACAAAAGAGTAGTGAAAGGAAAAAAAGTAAAACCTGAAACAGTATACAGTTATGCACAAGCTTTAAAAGCCAATGGTAAATATGATGATTATAATATTTGGATGAAGAAATTTACTGAAATGAAACCAGCAGATTCTAGATCTATTGCTTTTATGAAAAATCCTAATTACCTGCCTAAGTATTTAGAAAATGTTAAAAAGTTTTCGCTTACCAACATGAAAGAAATTAATACCGAATACTCCGAGTTTGGTGGTACCGTTATGAATAAATCTTTTTACTTCTCTTCGGCTAGAAATACCGCTAGAAAAAAATATGCCTGGAACGAAGAACCATTTTTAGATATATATGTTGCAGAAATTATTGGAGGAACCGTTAAAAACGCAGACCTAATCGATGGAGATGTAAACACTAAATACCACGAAGGTAATTTAGCCATTACTGCAGATGGTAAAAGAATGTATTTTGACAGAAACGATTACTATAAAGGTAAATACAAAAAAAGCGAAGAAGGGATTAATCAAATTAACTTATTTACGGCCCTAAAAGAAAATGGTGTTTGGAAAGATATTCAACCGGTAAGCTTCAATAACAATGAAAACTCTTTTGGACAACCTGCTTTAAGCCCTGATGGAAATACGCTTTATTTTGTAAGCGATATGCCTGGCGGAAAAGGAATGTCTGATATTTATAAAGTAGCTGTAAACAAAGATGGTTCTCTTGGTAAACCAGAAAACTTAGGTGATAAAATTAATACAGAAGGTAAAGAGGTATTCCCTTTTATAGACTCAAACGGCACTCTTTACTTTTCTAGTGATGGGCATATGGGGTTAGGAGAATTAGATGTTTTCTATGCAGAAGTTAGTGGATTAAGTTTTGCTAATGTTAGAAATATTGGAACCGATGTAAATAGTGAAAATGATGATTTTGCTTTTAAATACGACCCTAAAACTAAAGAAGGATATGTTTCTTCTAATAGAAAAGGGGGTGTTGGTAGTGATGATATTTATGCCGCTAAATTAATTGCTCCATTATGTGATTACAAACTTAATGTTCAAGTAGTAGATGCGAATACTAAAAAAGCATTGCCAGGTGCACGTGTAGATCTTTATGATAATACTGAAAATAAACTAGCTACTAAAACAGCAGATAAGAATGGTTTTGTAAAACTTGTTGTGGAATGTGATAAACAAAATGAAGTATTAGGTTTCTTGCAGGGTTACGAAAGTAATAATCTAAGAGTAACTCCAACCAATCAAGGGCCAGTAATTAGAACGTTAATGCTTCGTCCTATCGAAAACATTATTGTAGATAATAAAGTAATTTTAAATCCTATTCTATTTGATTTTGACAAGCAAAACATTAAATCACAAGCTGCTTTTGAACTTGATAAATTAGTGGCAATCATGAAAAAATATCCATCAATGGAAATTAAAGTTGAAAGCTATACAGATCATAGTGGTACGGCAGCATATAATATGGCACTCTCTAACAGAAGAGCAGCCTCTACTGTGCAATACATTATCTCTAAAGGAATCGATAAAGCTAGATTAACTAGCCAAGGGTTTGGTAAAACGAAACCACTTTTTGATTGTGGCAGTAACTGTACAAAAGAACAAAACGATAAAAATAGACGATCAGATTTTATTATAACAAAAAGATAAATCGTTATTATTAAAAAGCCTTTGATTTAAATCAAAGGCTTTTTAATTTTTATCTTCTGTTTGAGAATTAATTTTCTTTTCCCATTCAGCTTGAAACTCTTCCATTACAGGTTTTACAGTGCTTTCTGGCAAATCTGCAATTCGAATATACATAAGGCCATCTACTGCGTTATTAAATAATGGATCTACGTTAAAAGCAACCACTTTTGCATTTTGCTTGATATACTTTTTAATTAGGACAGGTAATCGTAAACTTCCTGGCTCTACTTCATCTATAATCTTATCAAACTTATTTAAATCTGCTTCACTTGCGTCAAAGATAAAATCCTTATCAGCATCTTTTAACTTAACCTTATATTCTTTTTTGGGCTTAATATATTGTGCAATATAGGGATCGTAATAATTAGATTTCATAAACTCAATCATCAACGATTTTGAAAATTCAGAAAACTTATTACTAATACTAACTCCTCCTATTAAATATTTATGCTCGGGATATCTTAATGTTGAGTGTACTATTCCTTTCCATAGTAAAAACAATGGCATGGGTCGCATTTGATATCTTTTAATTATAAAAGCCCTTCCCATTTCAATGGATTTACTCATCATTGGGAATAGCTCTTGATCAAATCGAAATAGTTCCTGTAAATAGAACCCATCGATTCCATATTTTGAATAAATTTGAGAACCTAAACCCATTCTATAAGCACCAGCAATCATTTTTTCATCCTTATCCCATAAAAACATATGGTGATAGTACGCGTCAAATTTATCTAAGTCTATTGCCTTATTAGTTCCTTCTCCTACTTCTCTAAATGTTATTTCTCTAAGTCTTCCTATTTCTTGAATAATATTTGGAATACTTGATGCTTCAGCTAAGTAAACTTCATAATTTTTACTTTGTAGCAATCTTTTATCATTTTTTTGCAGTGAATATATCTCTTTTTCAATAGTAGAAACGGAGACTGGATTTACTATATTTTTAGTAGGTTTTGGAAACTTTAATTTTTTTGGAAGACTATCTATAAGTTTTTTCTTTTCAAAAGGATTTGCAAGCAAGTACGTTTTAGTACGTAAAAAATTGGTGAAATCTTCAAGTGTTTTATATTCATCTTGAGCATTAATAGAAATTGGATTTCCAATTCTAACCCTTATTAATCGTTGTTTTTGAGTTAATACCTCAGAAGGTAATTTAGCGGTACGTAGGGTATCACTCATTTTAGCCATTCTATAAAATAACTTACTATTTTTAGCATGAAAATAAATTGGAACGATAGGAACTTTTGCTCTTTGTATCAATTTCATAGCAGCTTCTTGCCAAGGTTTATCTACTATTAATTTGCCATCTCTATACGTAGAAACTTCTCCAGCCGGAAAAACACCTAAGGGATGTCCATCCTTTAAATGTTCTAAGGATGCTTTAAAACCGCCTAAGTTAGATTGCAATTCTTTTTTTCCTTCAAAAGGGTTTACAGGCATCACATAGGATTTCATAGGTTCGATGCGATGTAATAAAAAATTAGCTAATATTTTAAAATCGGGACGGTGATCCAATAACAATTTTAATAATAAAATTCCATCAACTCCACCTAAGGGATGATTAGATATGGTAATAAAAGGTCCCGTTTTTGGGATTCTTTTTAAATCTTCTTCTGGAATTTCAAACTTAATTTCAAAGTCGTTAATCAACGCATTTATAAAATCAATTTCTTTTAAATGCTTGTTTTTATCATAAATCTTATTAAGAGTATTAAGATTTAGGATTTTCATCAATGCCCAACCAAAGGTAGTACCTAAAAACCCAAATTTATCTAGGTTAATGGTCTGTGCTACTTCTTTTGCATTGACTAATCCCATATATGATAATTATTTTTTGATTGACACCTAATCTGTCAGTATAAAGCAAATATAGTTAAAATCAGATTGTATTATTCCTTAACTACTATCTGAATTGTCTCCCTGTTTTCTTGCTTTAAAAGCATTCCTTTCCCCCTTAATAACTCTTTAATTTCACTTGTTTTAGAATGGCGTATCGTATAAAGAGTAACGTCTTCATTCCAAGTCACTCTAAATGTTTCTCTTAACTTTCCTAGCAATAATTCTAACTTATTAAATTTATTATCCACACAAACAGAAAAACTTATTGCCGAATTTTGAATTAAATTTACTTTCATTTTATATTGATGTAATTGTTTAAAAACATCAGCAATATTATCTTCCATCATAAATGAAAAATCCAAAGATGAAAGTGATATAAGCACTTGGTTTTTCTTTAAAATAAAACAAGAAACCAGAGGGTCTAAAGCAATTCCTTTTCCAACACAAGTACCATTATTTTTGGGATTATAAAATGATTTTACATATAATGGAATTTCTTTTCGTTGCAATGGCTGTAATGTTTTTGGATGAATTACAGAAGCGCCATAAAAAGCCATCTCTATGGCTTCTCGATAAGAAATATGATGTAACAATTGCGTTTTTTTAAAATGTCTTGGATCCGCATTTAATACACCAGGAACATCTTTCCAAATAGTAACACTCTGTGCATTTAAACAATAAGCAAAAATAGCAGCAGTATAATCGCTTCCTTCTCTTCCTAAAGTAGTGGTGAAATTATGAGTGTTTTCTGAAGCTATAAAGCCTTGAGTGATACAAATTCCCTTTTTAGGAACACATTTTAAAATGTTTTTTTGAGTTTCTACCCAATCTACAATTGCATCTCGATAATTGGTGTTAGTTTTAATACATGATCTTACATCTAGAAATTTATTTTCAAGTCCTTTATCAGACAAATATGCAGAAATAATAGAAGTTGAAATCAATTCACCAAAACTTACCACTTGATCGTAAACAAAAGAATGGTCATTAGATTTATTGTTTTCTAAAAAAAAATGAAGCTCATTTTTGTACCTTAATAGCAAGTTAAAAATTGGATTCGATGTGTTGCTAAAAAGATCCGATATAATCTGAAAATGAAAGTCATAAATCTCAGTGATTGATGCTTTTACTTCGTTTGGGCTTGAAAAATAATTAGAGATTATTAATTCTAACTGATTGGTCATTTTTCCCATTGCAGAAACAATAACCACCAAGTCTTTTTCTTCTGTAGTTTTTAATACAGTTAGTACGTTTTTAACTCCTTCAGCATTTTTTACAGATGCTCCACCAAATTTAAATACCTTCATCTTTTTGCCTTTTAAAAAAGCAGTTTATTTTATGGTTGTCATATAATTTTTAATCCCTTCTTCATCCATTTGAACAAGATACCAGTCTTTTAACATACTTGCTCCGCTCTTTTCGTAAAACTTTATAGCTCCTTCATTCCAATCCAAAACCACCCATTCTAATCGTTTTACATTTTGTGCTGCTGCATATGCTATTACTTTGGAGTGAAGTGCTTTTCCAACTCCGGTGCCCCTCATTTTTTCATTCACTATTAAATCTTCCAAATGAATACTTCTTCCTTTCCAAGTTGAAAATCGGTCGTAAACCAATGCCATGCCAACTATTTTTTCTTCTACTTCAGCAACAAAACAAGTAAACAATGGGCTTTTTCCAAAACCTTCTTTTACTAAAGTATCAACCGTAATAATAACTGCATCGGGTTCCTTTTCAAAAGCCGCTAATTCTTTTATAAGCCTTAAAACTTGAGGCATATCTACTGGAGTACTTAATCTTACCGAGATGTTCATAGTTTTCACTTTGAATTACAAATATCGGTTCTATTTCTTTAAAATTTAACGATATTTGCAACAAATTCATGACAACCTATTGTAATGACACAACAAAACAAAACGCTCGGGGAATTTATTATTAATAAACAAAGTGAGTTTAAATATTCTTCTGGTGAGCTTACAAGGCTTATCAATTCTATTAGATTAGCTGGAAAAATTGTAAATCACGAAGTAAACAAAGCAGGTCTTGTAGATATACTTGGTACTGCTGGAGAAGAAAATATTCAAGGCGAAGACCAGCAAAAATTAGATGTTTATGCCAATGAAGTTTTTATAAAAAACTTGGTGAATCGTGAAATTGTTTGTGGTATTGCAAGTGAGGAAGAAGATGATTTTATTGCCATACAAGGTAATAACAAGAAAAACGAAAATAAATATGTGGTATTAATGGATCCTTTAGATGGCTCCTCTAATATCGATGTCAATGTTTCAGTTGGAACGATTTTCTCAATTTATAGAAGGATTACTCCAGTAGGAACCCCTGTAACAATTGAAGATTTCTTGCAACCCGGGAAAAATCAAGTTGCCGCTGGATATATTGTTTATGGAACCTCAACTATGATTGTTTATTCTACAGGCCATGGAGTAAATGGCTTTACATTAAATCCTGCAATTGGGACCTATTATCTTTCGCATCCTAATATGCAATTCCCTGATAAAGGATTTATCTATTCGGTCAATGAAGGTAATTATGTTCATTTCCCAAAAGGGGTGAAAGAATATATTAAATATTGCCAAGAAGAAGAAGATGACAGACCTTATACTTCTAGATACATTGGTTCTTTAGTTTCCGATTTTCATAGAAATATGATTAAAGGAGGAATTTATTTTTATCCTTCTACTTCTAAAAGCCCTAATGGTAAGCTGCGTCTTCTTTACGAATGCAATCCTATGGCATTTTTAGCCGAAAGAGCGGGTGGTAAAGCAAGTGATGGTTTTAATAGAATTTTAGACATTAAGCCTACAGAATTACACCAAAGAGTTCCTTTTTTCTGTGGAAATAAAGACATGGTAGAAACCTTAGAGTCTTTTATGAAAAAAAATGAGTAGCAACCTTTTTCGTTTTTAAGATATGAATTAGGAATGGTAGTTAAAAAATGAAGCTTTAAAAACAAGGAATTGAAATTCCTTTTCCACAACAAGATATTTACATCAAAGAGTTTCCTGAAAAAAAAATAAAATAGCTTATTAATCTACTTTTTTAATCTGTTATTAATTAAATACTTATACTCATCAAAGCTAATATTTCCAGTATAAATATCGATTGAATTCTGTATTAAATCATTTGCAATTGTAGCGTTATATCCTAAACCAATAGCATATTTTGTTATCAATACTAATTCTTTTGCATCGATTCTATTATCTGAAAATATCATGTCAAATAAATCGTGTAAACGTTCTAGCCTTTCTTCAACAGAGTTGGAAGGAATGATAGGATATTGAGTTGGGTCATTTAAAATCTTGTCAACGTCAGAATCCTCAACTTCTAGTTTAATCGCTAACGATTTTAATAATAACAGTTCATCGTCAGATATTTTCCCATCAGACATTGCAATAGAAGCAATAGAAGCAAAATGTGCTTTATTTCTTGTTTGGTGGCCTTCTTTAAATAATTCGTAATATGACATAATCTTTTATTTATACTACAAATATAAAACTAATCAAGTGGTTTTTTAAAATTAAACGGAAGGAAATATTTATCAATTCTAAGTGCTGATTTTTTTAAATAAACTTTAAAAACTAATGTATATTTGTATAAAATGCTATTTAACAAATCATTTTTGTGATTTAATACTAATTATGAAAACTATTATTTTACTTTTTTTTGTTGCAATTTCTACTTCTATCTATTCGCAAACTAAAGAATATACAGGTATCTACAAAAGGCATTTCGATATTAACGAAGAAGGCAGTATTGAATACCAATTAGAACTGAGTCCTGATGGAACTTTTACATTTCATAACTATCGGAAAATTAGTGCCAAAAACCAGGAAGAAAATCAATATGGAAAAGGAACTTGGAAAATAGAAAAAAATAAGGTGCTGTATTTTTATACCAATAAAAAAAATGATCTGGATAAAAAGCATACTTTAAATTTTACTAATACCAAAGCCCGTTACATCACTAAATCTAAAAGGGATAAATCTGACAAAGAAGTAAAAAATCATTTGCGTTTTTATGATTCAGAAATTTCTTGGATAAAAGGAAATAAGCTTTTTAAAGATTAAATATCGCTTTGAAAACAATAAATTAAGAGCGTAAGATCTGAGACATAAATTAATTACTTAGTTGTTTCAATATTTTATACGAAATACTACCTTTGCCCAAATGAGTAAAGCATTGGTTTCTTCACTTTTTATCAAATCTCCTACCACTAGAAAACTAGGGGAAGCTATTTCAAATTCCCAAAAAATGACGGTCATTTCTGGATTGGTAGGGTCTTCCTATCCTTTTGTTATTGCTGAAGTTTTTAAACAAACAGAAAAACCTTTCTTAATCGTTTTAAATAATAAAGAAGAAGCAGCTTATCATCTTAACGATTTAGAAAATTTATTAGGCGAAAAAAACGTACTATTTTACCCGGGATCTTATCGCAGACCTTATCAAATAGAAGAAACCGATAACGCAAATATATTACTTAGAGCAGAGGTTTTAAACAGAATTAACTCTCGAAAAAAACCAGCTATTATAGTTTCCTATCCAGAAGCTCTTTTTGAAAAAGTTGTTACTCGCAAAGAATTAGAAAAACACACCTTAAAAATTAGTATTGGAGATGATTTATCAATAGATTTTGTTAATGAAGTTCTTTTTGAATACCATTTTAAACGAACCGATTTTGTAACTGAACCTGGAGAATTTTCTGTTAGAGGTGGAATTTTAGATGTGTTTTCATTTAGTAATGACATGCCTTACCGCATCGAGTTCTTTGGTGATGATGTGGAAAGTATTCGGAATTTTGATGTAGAAACACAACTTTCTACAGAGCCTGCTAATAAGATTACCATCATTCCTAACATGGAAAATAAAATGATGGAAGAAAAACGGACTAGTTTTTTAAAATATATCACTTCAAAAACGGTGATATTTTATAAAAATGAAGATATTTTTTATAAAGGAATCAATTCCCTTTTTCATCAAGCTGAAGAAGTCTATAAAAAATTAGATGGAGAAATAAAACAAAATAGTCCAAGTCAATTATTTTGTTCTTCCGATTTAATTAAAAATGAACTGGAAGGTTTTACGAAAATTAAATTAATAAATGCTTCAAATGAAAGTGATATTAACTTCAATACAAAGCCACAACCTTCCTTTAACAAACAATTTAATTTATTAATTGAAAATTTAAATTCCAATACTCAAAAAGGATTTAAAAACTATATTTTCTGTAGTAGCAAACAACAAGAACTTAGATTTCATGATATTTTTGAAGATACCGAACAGCAAGTAGATCAATTTGAAACGGTTGTATTCCCATTATTTCAAGGATTTATTGACATTGAGCAAAAAAACGTTTGTTATACCGATCATCAGATTTTTGAACGTTATCATAAATTTCAATTAAAGAACGGATACGCCAAAAAGCAAGCAATTACTTTAAAGGAATTAACCAATTTAGAAGTTGGAGATTATGTAACCCATATCGATCACGGGATTGGAAAATTTGGTGGACTTCAAAAAATAGATGTAGAAGGAAAATTACAAGAAGCCATTAAATTAATTTATGGAGAACGTGATATTTTATACCTCAGCATTCATTCACTTCATAAAATATCTAAGTATACCGGTAAAGACGGAACCACTCCAAAAATATACAAATTAGGAAGCGGTGCTTGGAAAAAATTAAAGCAAAAAACAAAAAAACGAGTTAAAGAAATTGCCTTTAACTTAATTGAATTATACGCAAAAAGAAGAACCTTAAAGGGTTTTGCATACGATCCCGATTCTTATTTACAACATGAATTAGAATCCTCTTTTATGTATGAAGACACTCCAGATCAAATTACTTCGACAGAAGATGTAAAACGGGATATGGAAAACGAACGTCCTATGGATCGTTTGGTTTGTGGTGATGTAGGATTTGGAAAAACCGAAGTTGCTATTAGAGCAGCTTTTAAAGCGGTAGACAATGGTAAACAAGTTGCTATATTAGTTCCTACTACTATTTTAGCATTCCAACATTTTAAAACGTTTTCTGAACGTTTGGAAGAAATGCCCGTAAATGTAGATTACCTCAACAGGTTTAGATCTAACAAACAAAGAGCAACTGTTTTAGAGGGATTAAAAAATGGAACTTTAGATATTGTAATTGGCACCCATCAATTAGTCAGTAAAGCAGTTGAATTTAAAGATTTGGGTTTATTGATTGTTGACGAAGAACAGAAGTTTGGTGTTGCTGTAAAAGACAAACTTAAGTCCATTAAACAGAATGTAGACACCCTAACATTAACTGCAACCCCTATACCTAGAACCCTTCAATTTAGTTTGATGGCTGCTAGAGATTTATCTATTATTAGTACGCCACCACCAAATCGATATCCTGTTGAAACCAATGTGGTTCGTTTTTCTGAAGATACCATTAGAGATGCTATTCGTTATGAAATTTCAAGAAATGGTCAAGTATTTTTTGTTCATAATCGCATTGAAAACATCAAAGAGCTTGCCGGAATGATACAACGTTTAGTTCCAGATGCAAAAATTGGTATTGGTCATGGGCAATTAGATGGTAAAAAATTAGAACAACTCATGTTGGCTTTTATGAATAATGAGTTTGATGTTTTGGTTTCTACCACCATTATTGAAAGTGGTTTAGACGTTCCAAACGCAAACACCATTTTTATAAATAATGCTAATAATTTTGGCTTATCCGATTTACATCAAATGCGTGGACGTGTGGGTAGAAGTAATAAAAAAGCGTTCTGTTATTTTATCACGCCACCTTATTCTACGATGACCGATGATGCACGCAAACGTATCCAAGCCCTAGAACAATTTAGCGAATTAGGAAGTGGCTTAAACATCGCTATGAAAGATTTGGAGATTAGAGGAGCTGGAGATTTATTAGGTGGAGAACAAAGTGGTTTTATTAATGAAATAGGCTTTGAAACATATCAAAAAATTCTTGCTGAAGCGATTGATGAGCTTAAAGAAAAAGAGTTTAAAGATCTTTATTCCGGTACCGAACATGAACTAAAAGACTTTGTAAAAGAAACGGTAATTGATACCGATTTTGAATTGCTTTTTCCAGATGATTATGTAAATAACATCACGGAAAGATTAAATCTTTACAACAAATTAGGTGATTTAAAAACGGAAGAAGAACTTCAAAAATATGAAACAGATTTAATAGATCGTTTTGGAGAACTTCCTATTCAAGCGATAGATTTACTTAATAGTGTTCGTATTAAATGGATTGCTATTGCTATTGGATTGGAACGAGTAATTATGAAACAAGGCAAACTTGTTGGTTATTTTGTAGCTGATCAAGAAAGCTCTTTTTATCAAAGTCCTATATTTTTAAAAATTATTCAATATGCAAAAACCAATCCTAGTTTCGCTAAAATGAAAGAAAAAAACACTCGAAACGGACTGCGTTTAATTATTACCTTTGAAAACATTACAACTATCAACAAAGCTTTACAGTCTTTATCCCCTATTTTGGTTTAATTATTGAAAATGTTTAGTAAATTATAAACTATGAAAATTAATAAGATACTTTTTTTATTACTATTTTTTCCAACAATTATTTTTTCGCAACACACTATTAAAGTAACCTTTTCTCCTGCAACAGATTTTACCTGGGCCATTTTATATAAAAATGCACCAACAAATACGAAATTCATTGCACAAAGTAGAATAGTTGATGGAGATTTAGTTTTTAACCTCGATGAAAAAGCGACAACAGGGATTTATAAACTGGTGTATGCGGTTCCGCAAAATGATTATAATTTTGATATTATTTATAACGGTGAAGAAGATATTGAATTGACATTTAATTTGATAGATGGTACTGTTTTTCAGAAATCTAATGAAAACATCATGTTAAACTCTTATTTAACCGAAATGACGCTACTAGGCAGCGATTTAGAAACTAGATATTTAAAAGAAAATACAGAAGCTTCAGCCATAACTTCCATTTTTAAAAAACAGAAAGAATTACAAAAATCCTATGAAGAAAAATCTGAAGGTACATTAGTTCAACATTTTATTAGGGCAAATCAACCTTACATTCCTAATGAATTGGAAACTCCAGCCAATTATGTTAAAAACGCAACTACCAACTATTTTACGAACATTCAATTTAATGATGAAGTATTACAAAGTTCTAATTTTTTAATTGAAAAATCGCTAGCTTATATAACCGGAATAGAAACTGAGGGAATGTCTAAAGAACAATCCCTTAACAATAACGTAGATAAAATTGCAGCTCAAACTAGGTCATTAGACCTTAATTTTCAAAAATATTTTATGAGAAAATTATGGGAAAATCTAGTGAGCTATAACCTGATAAGCACTGCTAATTATTTAGCTGAACGATATTTAATACCAATAGCTAATCAGCTAGATGATGCCGTTCTTGTTTTAAAATTGACTCAATTTAAAAACTTATCTATTGGAAATCTAGCACCCGATTTTATTTTGGATGATGGAAGTGGCAAAAAACTAAGTGAATTAGATATTGCAGAAAACTACATTCTTGTTTTTTGGAGCAGTGGATGTTCACATTGCTTAAAAGAGATCCCACAATTATACCAATTAAGCGAAGAGCTTAACAGTACCAAATATAAGGTAATTGCTATAGGATTGGAAGAAGACACTTTTAAATGGACGAATGAAGTTATAAAATACCCCAATTTTATTAATGTCATAAAATTAAAAAAATGGAACAACACCATTGTTAGTGAATATGGACTTACCAGTACACCCACTTATTTTGTATTAGATAAAGACAAAAAGTTTATAGCGAAACCTGAAAGTTTTGATGATTTAAAAGCATATTTAAAAAAATAAAAAAAATTAGAAATGATAAAAAGCATTTTCAAAATGCTCCATCTTTTCAATCGTTTTATTTTTGATAACCGCGATTATATCAAATCGGACTTCCGTATCTAAATCATTCGAAATCACATATTCGTTAGCAGCTTTAACCAATAGTTTTATTTTTGAAGGAGTAACAAAAACCTGAGGATCTCCAAAAAAATCACTATTCCTTGTTTTCACCTCAACAACGACCAATGTATTGTTGTCTTTTTTTGCAATGATGTCAATTTCGGCTTTATCAAAATAAAAATTTTGTGCTAAAATTTCATAACCTTTATTTATCAAATATTCGGCTGCTAATTTTTCCCCTATTTTCCCTAGTTCGTTGTGATAAGCCATATTTATTCTTTAAAAGATAAGGTTACGCCCTTTTTGTTAACCATTAAATCTACTTTTCTTCCTAAAATCAACGCTCGATTATCTTCCAAATGACCTGCAGGAAAATTAAAGGTTATAGGGAAATCATATTCAGAACAAATATCCAAAATTATTTCTGCTGCATTTTTTCCAAAGGGAATGACATTGTCATGCATTTGAGACATTCCTCCTACTATTAATCCTTCTAATTCATCAAACATTCCATTGCGTTTTAAATTTTGAAGCATCCGATCGATGTGATATAAATATTCATCTAAATCTTCAATAAACAGAATTTTTCCTTTGGTGTTTAATGCTGAGGGACTTCCACAAAGCGAATATAAAATAGATAAATTTCCACCTATTAATTGTCCTGAAGTTTTTCCATTAATATTATTGTTTTCAGCAGGAATCCTTATTCCATAATGCTCACCAAAAAGAATTGCTTTAATAGAATTGATGGTTGCTTTCGATTTTGTTTCAATGGAAACTGGCATTTGCGCATGAAGTGTTTCGATCCCTAATTGATGAATATGAGAATGCAATACGGTAACATCGCTAAAACCAATAATCCATTTAGGGTGCTTTTTAAAATTAGAAAAATCCAATTGATCAATAATTCTTACCGTTCCATAACCACCACGAGCACACCAGACAGCATCGATTTCAGGATGATCTAATATCGCTTGAAAATCGGAGGTTCGCAATTTATCATTTCCTGCAAATTGATGCTCTTCAGCCTCAATAGATTTTCCTAAAACTATTTTTAATCCCCAATTTTTTAAAATAGTGATGGCCGGAATTAATTCCTTTTTTAAAATTTTTCTAGCTGTTGAAACTATTGCAACGGTATTTCCTTCTTTTAAATAATTTGGTTGAATCATATTTTCATTTAACACCTTCAAAGTAATAAAAAAATTAATCTTTTTCGTTAATATTTAGTCATAGAATTAATAAATCATATAATTTTACTATCTTTTGTTCTTAAATTCCTTTACTATGGAAACAACTACCCCAATTTCGTGTAACGAATCTACACTTACGCCCTATATCCCATTTGATGACAACCCTTGGAACACCATTAAAATAAAACACGTATATCGCCGTCTTGGTTTTGGAGCTTCTCAAGATGCTATTGATGCTGCATTAAGTTTATCTCCTAATGATTTCATAGACGATTTAGTTCAGGAAGCAATTAATAAACCGACTACTAGCGTGCCATTTTGGGGAAATTATATAATAGCCGATTTTACAAATTTTAATGAGGAAAATGAGCAATACATTCAAGATTGGAAAATACAAACAGGTAATGACCTAATTACTGAAAATCTAAGAGGTCGATTAGCTTCCTTTTGGATGAATCATTTTGTTACTGGTTTAGAAATCTATAATTATTCTCCTTATTTATTTCAGTATTATAACATTTCACAAACCTATGCTATTGGTAATTTCAAGGATTTTGTTAGAGAAATAGGAATTTCTTCAGCAATGTTGATTTATTTAAATGGTTATGAAAACACTAATGTAGAACCCAATGAAAATTATGCTCGCGAATTATACGAGCTTTTTACTTTAGGGGAAGGAAATAACTACACAGAACAAGATATAACTGAAACTGCAAAAGCATTAACTGGATATAATCATTGGGCGGAGCCAGGAGCTCCTTTTTATTTTGACGAAATCACATGGGTAGATGGTGATAAAACCATCTTTGGTCAAACTGGAAACTGGAAATACGATGATGTAATCGATATTTTATTTCAGAAAAGAGCAGCAGAAATAGCCACTCATATTTGTACTAAATTATATAGATACTTTGTAAGTCAAGAAATTGATGCTGTAATTATTGATAATGTAATTAATCCATTGGCTCAAACTTTAGTAGATGCCGATTTTGAATTAGCTCCAATGCTAAAGCAACTTTTTAAAAGTGAGCACTTTTTTGATGAAAGAGCTTTGGGAGTAATCATAAAAAGTCCTTTTGATATTACGATGCAATTTATAAACGAATCTGAATTCTTTTATAATGATGAACTAATAGCAGCGCTTGTCTATTTTTCAGGTCTATTTGGTCAAAAACTATTTGACCCGCCCGATGTTGCGGGTTGGCAAAGAGATGAAGATTGGATAAGTACTTCAACTCTTACCGGACGCTGGCAGTTTACAGAGTTATATCTTAGTCTTTTATTCCAAAATGGTTTGGAGTCTACCCTTGTAGATTTTGCAAAAGAGTTGACAAATGACAGTAATGACCCTGAATACATAACAGAAGTATTGATAAATCATTTTATGTCTAAAGAGCTATATACTTTAAGTGATTATACGATTGCTACCGATATCTTTAAATGGGAAATACCACAAAATTATTATGATGATGGTCTTTGGAACCTAGATTGGGAACAAGCTCCTTATCAAGTATTTTTATTATTATCTCATTTAGCAACCATTCCTGAATTCCAACTTAAATAAAAAGCCATGATTAATAATAAATTAAATAAAAAGGTTCGACCATCTAAGGAGGAAAAAAAGATTCACGATCATGAGCATACGCAATGGAATAGACGTTCCTTTATCCAAGCATTAGGTTTAGCTGGTGGTGGAAGCATGCTTTTAGGAGGTACTGCTATTTCAGCAACTTCTCCTTCCCCTTTAGCGGTTGCTTTAGCAGAAAATGAAAACGACAATATTCTAGTAATCATCCGATTGGAAGGTGGTAACGATGGATTAAATACCATTGTTCCTATTTATGATTACGATACCTATGCCAATTTACGACCTAGTATTAAACACCAACAAAATGACTTAATCAACCTAAATGATGATTTTGGAATTCCTAATTATATGAATGAATTAGAAGCTGTATGGGGCGATGGAAGCATGAAAGTAGTTCACGGTGTAGGATATCCAGACCAGAATCTATCTCATTTTAGATCGACCGATATTTGGTCATCTACCGAAGATAACTACGAAGAACCAACGGGTTGGTGGGGACGCTATTTTGAAGACCGCTACCCAGATTATATTACCAATCCTCCAGAAATTCCACCAGCAGTTCAAATTGGAAGTATTGGGAATTTAATTTTTAAAGGAAATAATAGCAATTATGCTTTTTCGGTAGTCAACCCAGAACAGCTTCAAAATGTTGCTGAAAATGGCACTTTACACGATGTATTAGACATTCCAGATTGTGTGTATGGCGATAAATTGCTTTTTATGAGAGCTACTGCCAATACTACTTTTACCTATTCTGGGGTTATAAACGATGCTTATTTAGCAGCCAACAATAGCGTAGAATATGGCGATGGAGAGCTGGCTAAACAATTAGCGATTGTAGCTCGCTTGATCAAAGGCGGATTAGGAAGCAAGGTATATATGGTTTCTTTAGGAAGTTTCGATACACACGCAGAACAGCCGGAAAGGCATCAAGAATTATTATCGGATTTATCTTCAACGATCAAAAATTTTTACGATGATTTAAAGACAGTTGGTATGGATGACAAAGTATTAGCGATGACGATTTCAGAATTTGGTCGCCGTCCCTACGAAAATGGATCTAATGGAACTGATCATGGAGCGGCTTCACCTGTAATGCTTTTTGGTCCTGCTTTAAATGGAAGTGGATTTGTGGGAAACCACCCCGATTTATCCACCTGGGATGAAGATAATAATTTAATTCCATCCTCCGATTTTAGAGACATTTATAACTCCGTGTTAACTGAATGGTTTTGTTTGGACCCTTCCATCGTAAGTACAATTTTATTAAATGAATCTTATGAAACGCTAGATTTAGGACTTACTTGTGAAGCACTTTCTACTTCAGACTTTAGTAATATGAACCGATTTGCACACGTAGCCATTTACCAAAACAATCAAACTTTTATCGAAATTAACTTAACCAATACTTCTCATGTCACCATTAAGCTTTATGATATGATGGCAAAGGAAATTGGCACAATAACAAACGAAATGCTTTTTGCAGGAAGGTATCGATTTAATGTGAGAGATAAAATACAAGGAAGACTCAGTTATGGACAATATATCTATCGCATTTCAACGGGAGGACAGTATTATAGTAAATCTATTTTAATTAGATAATTGAAATAGATTTAGCAGCTAATTAAAATATTCTCAAAGAAATAAAATCCGTATTTTTACAGTTCAAAATTGAGTATGCAAAATTCACCAAAAAGGTTTACCATAACGGCAGCTTTGCCTTATACCAATGGCCCTGTACATATTGGACATTTAGCAGGAGTATATGTGCCTGCAGATATTTATTCACGTTTTCAAAGAATCCAAGGCAACGATGTTGCTTTTGTTTGTGGAAGCGATGAACATGGAGTTCCTATCACTATAAAAGCTAAAAAAGAAGGGATTACACCTCAGCAAGTGGTGGATAAATACCATGCCATTATCAAACAATCTTTTCAGGATTTTGGAATTACTTTCGATAACTATTCGCGTACTACTGCAAAAATACATCACGATACCGCTTCTGAATTCTTTAAGAAATTATACGAAGACGGTAAGTTTATCGAACAAACAACAGAGCAATTCTACGATAAAGAAGCGAATCAGTTTTTAGCAGATCGTTTTATTCTGGGTACCTGCCCTAAATGTGGTTTTGAAGAAAGTTATGGAGACCAATGTGAAAGTTGTGGAACTTCTCATAATGCTACCGATTTAATCAATCCTAAATCTTCCATTACCGGAAATACGCCTTCTCTAAAAGAAACAAAACACTGGTTTTTACCTTTAGATCAATACGAACCATGGTTAAAAGAATGGATTGTAAAAGGACATAAAAAAGATTGGAAAGCCAACGTTTATGGGCAATGCAAATCTTGGATAGACGATGGATTACGACCTAGAGCCGTAACTAGAGATTTAGATTGGGGAATTCCTGTACCTGTTGAAGGTGCCGATGGAAAAGTATTGTACGTTTGGTTTGATGCTCCCATTGGTTATATTTCTGCCACAAAAGAATGGGCAGAAAAAGAAGGAAAAGATTGGGAGCCTTATTGGAAAGACGAAAACACCAAACTGCTTCATTTTATAGGAAAAGATAATATTGTATTTCACTGTATTATTTTCCCGAGTATGCTAAAAGCAGAAGGAAGTTATATCGTACCTAACAATGTGCCAGCCAACGAGTTTTTAAACCTAGAAGGGAATAAAATTTCTACCAGTAAAAACTGGGCAGTATGGCTGCATGAATACCTAATAGATTTTCCAAATCAGCAAGATGTTTTGCGGTATACATTAACAGCAAATGCCCCTGAAACAAAAGATAATGATTTTACATGGTCAGATTTTCAAGCAAGAAATAATAATGAATTAGTTGCCATCTTCGGAAACTTTATCAATCGTGTGGTGGTTTTAACCAATAAATATTACGAGGGAATTATTCCAGAACCAGCTTCACTTTCTGAAGTAGATATAGCAACCTTAACCCAATTAAAAGCATATCCTAGTGTAATTGAAAGTTCTATTGAACGATATCGGTTTAGAGAAGCGCAGGCAGAATTAATGAATGTGGCTCGTTTAGGAAATAAATATTTAGCCGACGAAGAACCTTGGAAGAAAATAAAAATGGATGAAGAAAGAACCAAAACTATTATGTTTGTTTCCCTTCAGATTGCTTCAGCTTTAGCAGTTTTATGCGAACCTTTTTTACCTTTTACCTCTAGTAAATTAAAAAACATGCTTTGTCTTAACGAGGAGCAAAACAACGAGGAATCTCTTCAATGGAAAGATGTTTCAACTAAAGAAACATTAATTCCTTCAGGACATAAAATAGGAAAAGGCGAATTGCTTTTCAGTAAAATTGAAGACGAGCAAGTACAACAACAATTAGATAAATTAGAAGCTACTAAAAAAGCAAATAAAGTCATGAATGCAAACCCTGAACCTAAAAAAGAAACCATTCAATTTGACGATTTTACTAAATTAGATATGCGAGTTGGAACGATTTTGGAAGCCGAAAAAATGGCTAAAACCAAAAAGTTGTTGATTTTAAAAGTAGATACTGGCATTGATATTCGCACCATTGTTTCTGGTATTTCAGAAAGTTTTTCACCTGAAGAGGTTATTGGAAAAAAAGTAACTGTTTTGGTAAATTTAGCACCAAGAGCATTACGGGGAGTGGAAAGCGAAGGGATGATTTTAATGACGGAAACTCCTGAAGGTAAATTGGTATTCCTAAATCCTGATGAAGAGGCTGTAATAAATGGAGCGACAATTAGTTAATGATTTCGCTGTCAGCGAACAGTTGCATTTACATCAACAAATTATTGTGAAGGTTTTAGAAATTGATATAGCCAGAAAACGGCTACAATTAAAACTGCAATAAAAAAACTAGAAATTAGGTGCTTTTAGCAATATTTCTTTTCCATTCTTTTTAGACATTTATGTGTTAAAGCTAATAATTATAAAAAATCTACTACTTTTGTTTTTTTAATTATTCTTTTTTTAACCTTATAATTAGTATAGCATGCAACTGTACAATACCCTAAGCGCGAAAGAGAGAGCAACCTTATTGGAAGAAGCGGGAGAAGACCGCTTAACGCTTTCTTTTTATCAATATGCCAAAATTGGCAATCCAGAACTTTTTAGAAACTATTTATTTGTAGCGTGGGACGCACTTGAAGTCTTGGGACGTATTTATGTAGCAAATGAAGGGATCAATGCGCAATTATCTTTGCCTGCCCAAAAGTTTAATGCTTTTAAAGAATTTTTGGATAGTATCTACTTCTTAGAAAATAGCCGTTTAAATATTGCTTTAGAGCAAGACTTAAAATCATTTTTAAAACTAAAAGTAAAAGTACGTGACAAAATTGTAGCTGATGGATTAAATGACGCCACCTTTGATGTAACCAATATAGGTGTTCATGTAGATGCTTCAACATTTAACAACTTGATGGAAGACCCAGATACAGTCTTGGTCGATATGCGTAACCACTATGAGAGTGAAATTGGGCACTTTAAAAATGCTATCACTCCTGATGTAGATACGTTTAGAGATTCTCTAGATACTATTGAAGAAGATTTAAAAGATCATAAAGAAGATAAGAAATTGGTGATGTATTGTACGGGAGGGATTCGTTGTGAAAAAGCGAGTGCCTACTACAAACACAAAGGATTTAAAAATGTATTTCAATTAGAAGGTGGTATTATTGAGTATACCCGTCAAGTAAATAATCAAGGATTGGAAAATAAATTTTTAGGTAAAAATTTTGTTTTTGATCAAAGGCGTAGCGAACGCATTAGTGATGATGTGATATCCAATTGTCACCAATGTGGTGAAGCTTGCGACACGCATATAAATTGCGCCAATGAAGGATGTCATTTACTCTTTATTCAATGTGAAGTTTGTTCCGAAAAATTGGAATATACCTGTAGCAAAGAATGTTATGAGATGATTCAATTACCCTTTGAAGAACAAAAAAAATTGCGAAAAGGCAAGCACGCTAGTAATAAAATTTTCAAGAAAGGCAGGTCCTCTAAATTAGTCTTTAAGAAATAAATAGGTTTATTGTGAAGAGCGTTTTAAAGTATATTCTTTTTTTACTTCACAAGCTTTTTAATTTCTAGGTGCTGGGCCCTGATTTTGATTTCTTGGACCTCCTCCATTTCTTGGTGGCGGACCTTTATACAGCGCATCCATCACAATTTTTTGAAATTTTTGTTTTTGAGGATCATTACAAATTTCTTGAATTGCTCTAAAATGATTGAAAACTTCTAAATCTTTATTTTTGTTATTTTCTCCTATTAAAGAACTTATCCTTTCTATTTCTAATGGATTGATATTCTTTTTAGAAACTTTACTAAATAATTGATCTTTTAACTGTTTCTGTTCTTGGTCCAGGCGCATCATTCTTTCTCGATGATTTTTTCCTAAACCTTTAAATTCTTGCATTTGATCTGCATTAAAATTTAATTCTTTTACAATAAATTGTTCCGGGTTGTTTCTTGGCCCATCTCGGTCTGGTTTTCCAAGGTAGTCATATAAAAAAAAGCCATTAGCAATAATTAGAAATGCTAATAAAACGTATAGAATTGTGTTGTTAGTCATCGCTATTTAATTTAAAATTGAAGTTTCAGAATTGGTAGATAAACTATAATTTTCAGCAAAATTGGAAACATTGCTATCATAAGTCGTGGATTTTAATTGAATAAAGGCAAAAATATTTAAAGCAATCACACAAACTAAAGACGCTAACTGAAGCTTTGGTGTAAACCAAGAAAAAACAATTTTATCCTCTGCTACTTTAGCATCAAACAATTTGCGCATTGTTTTATCTTTAAAAAAAGGTGATGTCTTAATATCCTGAATATGGTCTATAGATTCAAAAGTGCTTTTAACCTTTTCCGCTATGTTATTGTTTGCTTTCATGTTGTCAATATTATTTTATTAAATCGGTCACATGCTGTTCGCTATTAGTTATTCCCTTGGGTGTGAAAAATTTTAACATGCTCGTTTCATATTATATTGTTAGATGCATTTTTTTGAAAAACCTTGCATCAATTCTCATTTTTATAATAATATTCTAATTGTTGCTGTAAATTCTTTTTTGCTCTAAACATCAAGGATTCCAAAGAAGACAGACTTTTCTCCATAATTTCACTAATTTCTTTATAGCTTTTCCCATCTACTTTATGCAGGGTAAAAACTGTTTTTTGAGCTTCTGGTAATTGATGAATTGCCTTAAATATAGTGGCGCTTTTTTCTTTGTTTTCTAATAAAACTCCAGGATGGTTAAACTCTGTAAAGTATTTGGTTTTATCGAAGGGTATTTCATTCCCGAAAATGGATTGCATATAAGCAAATCGCTTTTTAGTGTTCTTTTTACGAATAAATTCTAAACATTTATTGGTAGCTATTCTATAGATCCAAGTAGACAATTTCGACTTAGCCTTAAATTTTTTAATGGATTTAAAAACCTCTACAAAAACTTCTTGTGCGATATCTTCTGCATCTTCTTTGTTAGGCACAAATGAAATACAGGTTGCAAAGACCTTTTGCTCATAATCATCTATCAACTGACTATAAGCTTGTCGGGTTCCTTGACCTAATTCGTTTATAAATTTTTCTTCTAACAATAATAATCTTATCGGACTAAAATAATGATAATTTTTAAAACAGGGTTTTATAAGCCTTTTAGATGCAACTGCTATAAAAATCTTGCACCAAAGTTTAATTTTTTTATAAACCTCAAGTTTTCGTTATATTTGTGAAGATATAACGATCAACAAATGATAACAGTAGAAGAAGCCTTTGAACTTGTAAAAAACAATGTTATTCCAACTCAAATCTCAATGCTTTGTAAAGCGACTAATGCTTTAGGATTAGTTTTGGCGGAAGATGTTATTTCACCTATTAACATGCCTCCTTTTAGACAATCGGCTATGGATGGTTATGCATTAAATATTCACGATGATTACTCCTATAATATTATTGATGAAGTAAAAGCAGGTGATGACCATCATCCAGTTTTAAATACGGGTGAAGCAGTTCGCATTTTCACAGGATCTGCAGTTCCTGACACAGCAAATACGGTAATCATGCAAGAAAAAGTAACTGCAAATAAAAATCAGTTACAATTAAATAATCCGGCAAAACTTAATGAAAATATACGACCTAAAGGAGAACAAGTAAAAGAAGGTGAAATCGCTTTAAAAAAAGGAACAAAGCTAACTCCAGCAGCTATCGGTTTTTTACTCACTTTAGGAATCATAGAAATCACTGTTTATAAAAAACCAAAAATAGGACTTGTAACTACTGGAAATGAATTAATAAAAGCGGGACAACCTTTAACCTACGGAAAAATTTACGAAAGCAACTCTGGGATGTTATACACTGGATTATTAAGTTTAGGATATACAGATGCTACACTATATAAAGTTAAGGATAACTATAATAGTACCGTAACAATTTTAGATAAGGTTATTTCAGAAAATGATGTGATTCTTATAACCGGGGGGATTTCTGTTGGAGATTACGATTTTGTAGGGAAAGCCTTATTGGAATTAGGCACCGAACAACTATTTTATAAAGTAAAACAGAAACCGGGTAAACCGCTGTTCTTTGGAAAAATAAAAAATAAACCTGTTTTTGCACTTCCAGGAAACCCTGCTTCAGCATTAAGCAACTTTTATGTATATGTGTATCCATCATTAGAAAAGTTATCCGGTAATTTAAACTTCTCTATTAATAAAGGAACAGCAATTTTAAGGGGTGAATATTTAAAAAAAGGAGATCGTGCTCAATTTTTAAAAGCATATCATAAAAATGGAGATGTAACCATTTTAGAGGGGCAAAGTTCTGCGATGTTGCACACTTTTGCTATAGCAAATGCATTTGTTTACATCCCTTGGGAAGTAACTCAATATTCAAAAGGAGATTTGGTAACGGTAATCCATTTACCAGTTTAATTATAGATATGAATTATAAAATTAAAAGCAGAATTTGGATCGAAGCTGATCACAATGTCCTGTTAGGAGAAGGTCGGGTTCGTTTATTAAAAGCTATAGACGAAACTGGATCTCTTTCAAAAGCAGCGAAAAGCATGCAAATGTCTTATAAAAAAGCTTGGACTTTAATTAATGCTGTAAATAAATCAAGTAAAAAACCAGTTACCATAACAAGTATTGGTGGGAAAGGTGGTGGTGGAATGGTATTAACAGAATATGGAAGAAAATTAATTCTAGCTTTTGATGATATTAATAAGAATTGTTGGAGTCATTTAGATACTCAAATAGAAAAAATAAATAACCTTTAAAAAAGTATTTAAAGTAAAAAATGAACAATAAGGAGTTTGCAAAAATATTAGAAAAAAGGAATTTAGAACACTTTTAAGTACTATTAAAAATGATTTTAGAAATTGAACATATTTGGGTTTTCATGCTCATATTGCCCTTACTATCCTTTTTATATGCTAGTGTTGGACACGGAGGTGCTAGTGGATATTTGGCCTTGATGAGCCTGTTTTCTTTCCCACATTTAGTAATGAAACCTACCGCATTATTGCTTAATATTTTCGTGGCGGGAATTTCTTTTTACTATTATTACAAGGAAGGGTACTTTAATAAAAAGTTGTTTTTATATTTTGCTTTAGCCTCCATTCCAATGTCCTTTTTGGGAGGTACTTTAGATATCGATGCAACGCTATATCAAAATATATTAGCGATCTTATTAATCTTTGCAGTTTTAAAAATGTTAAATGTATTTGGAAAAGAAAGCACAAAGATTAAAGAGATAAAAATTTGGCAAGGAATTATTGTAGGAAGTGCTATTGGTTTCTTTTCTGGACTAATAGGAATTGGTGGAGGAATTATCTTAAGTCCTATCATCTTATTGTTCCATTGGGGAAAAATGAAAGAAGCCGCAGCAGTATCTGCTTTGTTTATATGGGTTAATTCAGTTGCTGGATTGTCAGGGCAAATAAGTAGTGGTGTGAGTGTGAGTTCAGAATCATTTTTAATGGTGATTATTGCTTTGATTGGAGGCATTTTTGGAGCCTATTTTGGAAGTAAAATAATTAACAATCATATCTTGAAATATGTATTGGCATTTGTTTTAATTCTGGCTTCTGTAAAATTATTTTTTATATAAATGAAAACAGATAAAAACATAACAGGTATTATTCTTGCAGGAGGAAAAAGTACTCGTATGGGTACCGATAAAGGCTTTATTTCTTTTAAGAATAAAACATTTGTTGAACATATTATAACAGCAATTCAACCCTTGGTTGATGAAATTATAATAATAAGTAACCATAATAGCTATGATCAATTTGAATTAAAAAGGTATGATGATTTAATTAAAAACGCTGGACCATTGGCAGGTATTTATACAGGACTTCACTATTCTAATACAGAAAACAACTTGCTTATAAGTTGTGATGTACCTTTAATTAACAAGGAAGTTTTACAAAAATTAATAGAACAAATTAATGATACTTCTGAAGTAATTCAATTACAAAGCAATGGTAAAAACATGCCACTTATCGCTATTTATAAAAAGAAATGTGAAGCAATTTTTTTAGAAGAATTAAAACAAAATCAAAGAAAAGTTCAAAAAGCTATTAAAAAATGCAAGGTAAATACGGTGCCAATCAATACCGTTTTAGAACAGTATACGACCAATATTAATACAAAAAAAGATTTGGAATTTTTAGAATAAAAAAATGATACTATCAATAAAATATTTTGGATTACTTGCTGAAGTAACAGGACATTCAGAGGAGAAAATTGAATTTTCAGGGAAATCTATTTCAGATTTAAAAACTATTTTATTTCAAAAATATGAGGAATTAAAAAATAAAGATTTTCAAATCGTTCAAAACAATGAATTAACAACTAATGAAACTAAGGTAACTGCAACAGAAATTGCTTTATTACCTCCTTTTGCAGGAGGTTGAAAAAAAATGAATAGATATAGCAGACATATAATTTTATCGGAAATAGGTCAAGCAGGTCAAGATAAACTTTCTAAATCCAAAGTCTTAGTAATAGGGGCTGGTGGATTAGGTTGTCCTGTGCTACAATACCTCACTGCAGCCGGAATAGGTACTATTGGGATCATTGATTTTGATATCGTTTCAGAATCGAACTTGCAAAGACAAGTGTTATTTGGCGCTTCTACACTAGGAATTAATAAAGCAAAAGCAGCAAAAGCTAGGTTAGAAGATTTAAATAATACCATATTAATAAAAGCGTATCCTGAAAAATTAACTCATAAAAATGCTTTAACTATCTTTAAAAATTATGATATTATTGTGGATGGAACCGATAATTTCTCTACTCGATATTTAGTTAATGACGCTTCCATTTTAACATCTAAACCATTGGTATATGCCGGTATTTATAAGTTTGAAGGTCAAGTTTCTGTATTTAATTATAAAAAAGGGCCAAGTTATCGATGTCTGTTTCCTAAACAGCCTGAAACTGGTTCCATACCAAATTGCTCTGAAATTGGTGTCTTAGGTGTGCTCCCTGGAATTATTGGAACATTACAAGCCAATGAAGTTATCAAGCTTATCTTAGAAATTGGAGAAGTTCTTTCCGGCAAAGTTCTTTATTATAATTCTTTAAATCATCAAATCAATTTAACCAAAGTGAATCGTTCTGAGAAAGAAATTCAAAAAGTAATGGACACAAAAACTGTTTTTGAAGCACTAGATGAAGAAATAAACTGTGAAATACCAATTAGAATTATTTCAATTAAAGATGCAATAAATAAAAAGAATATCCAATGGATTGATGTTCGAGATACTAATGTAAATCCAGAAATCAATCACTCCGAAGTTCTTCAAATCCCTTTAAAGGATCTAAAACAAAATTTAAATAAAATTGAGCTAGGTAAAGAGCAGATACTATTTTGTCAAGCTGGAATTAAAAGCAAAAAAGCGGCTTCTATTTTACAAAACCATAAAATTCATTCTTCTTTCAGCTTAAAAAATGGAGCTTGTGAAGTGATGAAATATTTTAATAACAAAAATTATGACAGATAAAAAACCAAAAAATGTCTTTAAAAAAGGTGCTATATCAACAGATTTTATAGCAAATTCTATAGCCAAACATCAAGTGAAAACTGGAATTGGTGCGCATAACATTTTTTTAGGTCAGGTAAGAGCAGACGAAATTAATAATAAAGTAGTTGCTGCAATTGAATATACTGCACATGAAGAAATGGCAAATCTGAAATTTCATGAAATAAGAGAAGCAACTTTTTTAAAATTCGATTTAAACTGTATGCATATTTATCACAGTTTAGGGAAAGTAAATTCTGGAGAGATTTGTTTGTTTGTTTTTGTATCGTCAAAAAGACGCAAAGAAGTATTTCTAGCAATAGAATTTATCGTTGAAGAAATAAAAGAAAAAGTTCCTGTTTTTGGAAAAGAGATTTTTGAAGATCAAACCCATCAATGGAAAGTAAATGATTTAACAAATAAATAATTTTTATACATGGTAGATATCACACATAAAAGCAGCACCTTAAGAATTGCTACCGCACAAGCAATTGTAAAAGTGAGTAAATCCGAAACCATCGAGGCTATAAAAAATGATACCGTTCCAAAAGGTAATGTATTTGCTATGAGTAAAGCAGCTGGATTATTGGGGGTCAAAAAAACTCCTGAACTCCTTCCTGACTGTCATCCAATGCCTATTGAATTTTCTGGAATTGAATATGAAATCAACGGTTTAGAGATTACAGTTTTATTTACAGTTAAAACCATTTATAAAACCGGTGTTGAAGTAGAGGCAATGCATGGAGCCAGTGTGGTGGCTTTAAACATGTACGATATGTTAAAGCCAATTGATAAAGGAATTGAAATTCATCAACTTAAATTATTAGAAAAAAAAGGAGGTAAATCTGACTTTAAAGATCGTTTTAGAAAAGATTTAAATGCTGCTGTGATTGTTTGTTCCGATACTATTTCAGCAGGACAAAAAGAAGATAAAGCAGGAAAATCGATTATTAAAAAACTAGAAGAATGTGGGGTATCAATAACTGAGTATGTCGTCATTCCAGATGAAAATGAAATTATACAAGAAAAAGTAATTCAGTATCAAAAACAAGATATTGATTTAATAATCTATACAGGTGGAACAGGACTTTCTATAAGAGATGTAACTCCGGAGGCATTATTACCTTTACTTGAACGTAGAATACCAGGAGTTGAAGAAGCAATTAGAACCTATGGGCAAGATCGAACTCCATATTCCATGTTATCTAGAAGTGTTGCGGGAACTATAGGAAACACCTTAGTTTTAGCACTTCCAGGATCTACAAATGGAGCTAAAGAGTCAATGGATGCCATATTCCCTGCTGTTTTACATATTTTCAGAATTTTAAAAGGTGCACGACATGATTAATGAAACCAGCATGTTAAAAATTTTTATCCCTAAAGGAATGGTTAATAGCGAACCGCATGTGACCAAATTTTTAAATATTAAAGACACATGAAAACTAACCAAGCCATATTAACCGATCAATTTAAAAGAAAACATACTTATTTACGTATTTCACTTACGGAGCGATGTAATTTAAGATGTACCTATTGTATGCCGGCGGAAGGAGTCCCTCTTTCTCCTAAATCTCATATCATGGATTACGATGAGATTTATGCTATTGCAAAAACATTTGTAGAAAATGGGGTTACAAAAATTAGATTAACAGGGGGCGAACCTCTAATAAGAAAAGACATTCATATAATTCTTGGCAAGTTAGCTTCTCTTCCAGTTGAACTCGCAATTACCACAAATGGTATCACCTTAGATAGACATATTGATGTGTTAAAGGAGAATAATATTAAGAATATCAATGTTAGTTTAGATACCTTATCTGAAGATAAATTTAAAGAAATCACGCGTCGTAATCAGTTTGAAAAAGTTTATAATAACATCCTATTACTTATTGAGAAAGGATTTAATGTAAAGATAAATGCAGTTTTAATAAAAGGGTTTAATGATGATGAGATTATAGATTTTATTAATTTAACTAAGGGTTTTTCAATTTCATTTCGATTTATTGAGTTTATGCCTTTTGATGGTAACAAATGGGATATAAAGAAGATGGTTTCCTATGCTGAGGTTTTAGAACGAGTTAATAATCATTTTTTCCTTGAAAATGTTGAACGAATTAAAGATGCAGAAAATGACACTTCTAAAAACTATAGAATAAAAGGCTACAAAGGTAGTTTTGCCATCATTAGTTCTGTAACCAATCCATTTTGTGATTCTTGTAATCGATTGCGTTTAACAGCAGATGGAAAACTAAAAAACTGTTTGTTTTCAGCTTCAGAATCAGATTTACTTACTGTGTTTCGGGAAGGAAAATCTATTGCACCCATTATTCAAAAAGCAGTGCTTGGTAAATTTAAAATTCGGGGCGGAATGGATACCCTTGAAAAACTTAAAAAGCCAGATTTGCATTCTAAAAATAGAAGCATGATTACTATTGGAGGTTAATTATCATATTATGGGCTTAAATACCGTAGGAGTAAAATATTTTAGAGAAAGTACGCTAGCTTAAAATTTAATTTCATCAGTAATAAAAGATGGAAATATTTAGTATTATTTATCTTAAATTTGAACTATAAATATTTATTATCATGAAAAAATCGATTAGTATTCTATTACTTTTATTTGTAACAGTTGTAACGGCACAAGAAGTAAAACATTTAAACTTAGAAGATGCTGTTTTAGGTTATTATAAAGGCTTGTATCCTGAGCAAAAATCTATGCAATGGATTGATGATACCGATGATTTTATTATTGTTGAAAACAATTCGGTTTTAGTCAATTACAATCTTGAAAAACATCCTGCAATTTTCACATTAGAAGATCTACAAAGTGCTTTCCCAGAGTTAAAAAGAATGCCTAATTCGTTTTTAAAAATTACTACAGAAGAGGTCTTTTTTAATCATAATAATACCATCGTTCAATACAATTATATAAACAAAAAGGTTTCAGGCGGCATTAAATATCCTTCAGAATCTGAAAACAATGAATTCAACTCTTCAGCAAATGCAATAGCCTATACTATAAAGAATAATTTGTATGTAGCAACTGCAAGTAATTCAAAGATTGCTGTAACTAATTCCGAAGATAAAAACATCGTTTCCGGACAAGCTATAGCACGTTCCGAAATGGGAATTACCAAAGGTACTTTTTGGAGTCCAAAAGGAAATTTTTTGGCGTTCTATCAAAAAGATGAAAGTAATGTAACAGATTATCCTTTAGTAGATATTACAACAACTCCTGCGTCTTTAAATAATATAAAATACCCAATGAATGGGATGGGTTCTGAAATTGCAAAAGTAGGTGTGTATTCTATGAAAAATCAAAGTGTTATTTATTTAGATATAGATACTTCAGATGAACATTATCTTACCAATCTTTCTTGGGCTCCAGATGAAAAGTATGTTTTTTTAGCAGAAGTAAATAGGGATCAAAACCATATGTGGTTTACGATGTATGATGCTACTTCAGGAAAGAAAATAAAAACACTTTTTGAAGAGAAAAATGATAAATGGGTAGAACCAGAACATACTGCAGTTTTCTTGCCAAACAACAATTCCGAGTTTTTATGGCTAAGTGAACGTGATGGGTTTATGAACCTTTATAAATACAATATCAACAATAAAAATGAAAAGCAATTAACACAATTTAACTGGGTCATCAAAGAAATTATTGGTTTTGATAATAGTGGGGAAAACTTAATTGTATTAGGCACTGGAAGTGATGCAAGAGAAACAAAAGCTTATAAAGTAAATCTAAAAAACGGAGCGATTGAAACTTTAACTGAAGAAGCAGGAAGTCATTCGGTAAAATTAAGTTCTAATGGAAAGTATGTCATAGATAGTTATACTAGTATAGATATTCCTAGGATAGTTAAAAGAAAGTCAATTGACGACGGAAAGGAAGTGACTATTTATACTTCTAAAAATCCAATTAAAGGCTACCAATTAGGAACAACAGAATTTGTTACTTTAACATCTAAAGATGGTAGTGATTTATTTGGTCGTATTATAAAACCAGCAAACTTTGATGAAACTAAAAAATATCCTGTTTTAGTTTATGTTTATGGTGGCCCGCATGCCCAAATGGTAACCAACTCATGGTTAGGGGGTTCTAACCTTTGGATGCAATGGTTGGCTGCCGAGGAAGATTATATTGTTTTTACAATAGACAACCGAGGTTCTGAAAATAGAGGCTTCGCTTTCGAAAGTGTTATTCATAGACAAGCAGGTGAAGCAGAGATGGAAGATCAATTAACAGGAGTGGACTATTTAAAATCCTTGGATTACGTGGATGGAAATAGGTTAGCTGTTTTCGGTTGGAGTTATGGAGGATTTATGGCAAATTCACTGATGCTAAGACATCCTGGAGTATTTACTACAGCTGTTGCAGGAGGCCCTGTTACCGATTGGAAATACTATGAAATTATGTATGGTGAACGTTATATGGATCGTTGGCAGGACAATGAAGAAGGCTTCGAAAAAGCAAGAGTCCATAATTATGTAAAAAATCTTGATGGTAAACTATTAGAAATTATTGGAAGTATAGATCCTGTTGTAGTGCCTCAACACACGATGACTTTACTTCAAGAATTTGTGAAAAATAAAGTGCAAGTAGATTTTTTAAGTTATCCTATGCACCCACATAATGTTAGAGGTATAGACCGAGCGCATCTGGTGAAAAAGGTATTGGATTACGTAATTTTAAATAATAATTAAAACTACCGCTAGTAAGAAAAAAGTTTAATTTAAGTGTTATATAAAAATTTCTATTTGCTGAAGGAAAAATTCCTGCAGTATTAAACGCAATATGCTTAAACAAATAAGGTTTATCGATGATAATTAAAAGAAAGAGATTATTACAATGAAAAAGAGTTTAATTCCTCAGTATTCTTTAGTGTTTAAAGAATTATTTTTTGATGATTTTTTTATAGTGAACCTGCAAATCATTAACTTTTAAAGTACAAAAATATACTCCAGAAGGGAGTTCCATTTGAGGTCTCCAAGTAGCTGTATATTTATCTGATGTAAGGTGGTTTTCTTTAATACTAGCAACTAACCTACCTTGCAAGTCATATACTTCAATTTTTATATTAGAAGGTTTAAATACACCATAATAAATATTTAATTCGTCAGTAAACGGATTGGGGCTTACGCTATATATCATCCCATTGGTTAGGTGAATATCGCTAGTTCCTAGTATACCCTCTCCATCAATTACAATATCCCAGGTACCCTCTAAAACATCTCCATTATTTGTTAACGAAATAATTCTATGGGTAGCGTCAAACGGTCCAGAAGTTATAGATGCAGCTGGATCATCTGGAATACTAGTATCTCCTTCAAAGTATAGCTGTGTAGTAATTTCAGGGTTATTTGGTGTGGTTATTTTAACATGAATATGTCTTGGTCTAAGTATATTAAAATTCAAATATTTTCCTGGCCAGATAGTCTCAAAACTATAAAATCCCTGACTATTAGAGAGTACTCTCCCGCGTAAATGAAACCCCTCATTATCATATTCCGCTGCATCGTTAGCTTGCCAAAGATCCAGTTCTGTATTCGGAATTACTTGGGTGCAATCTAGCGTTTGTATTCTCCCAGTTACTAACAACCGAGTTCCAGGCTCATTCTCTGGTGCAATAATTCCATTCGAAAAAAATGGAGCATCGGAGGTGTAAAATGGTCCTTCACCATAAAAATCTTCTGTTAAAGCATTACACGTGGCATTGGTATCTCCAGCTTTATTTTTTGATCTAGCAAGAATTGAAGGTGCTGTCCCCAAAGCTAAGAAAGCAAGTGAAGCATTTTTTAAAAATTGTCGCCTATTTTTTTTCATTTTTTTCTATTCAGTTACAGAAATATTATACAGAGCCCTTAATTTCATGGTCTTAAACTTTCATCATTAGCAATGTACAAAAAATAAAGGAGTTTATTAAAGTTTCTTTATAGATGGTGATTAAATTTAGCCTTTTAAATCTTTATTGAAGATAAGAAGAGACTCTTTGTTAAAACCTAAGTTGACCTCTTTTTCGGATAAGTTAATATCAGAATAAAAATTCAAGTCTTTTTCATTAATTTTTTTTTATAACTTAATTTGAAGTGTCATATAAAAATTTCTATTAGCCGAAGGTATAATTCCTGGTCCAGGATAACCCGTGGCACGTCTAGTGAAATAATAGTTATCTAAAACATTATTAACACCTGCTTCTAATTTGAATTTTTTATAGGTATAAGAAAATGAAATATCTAAAACATCATAAGAAGGAATTTCACCAATCACTCCACTTAAGTTTCCTTCTACAGCGTTAGTAGCATCTGTAAACTGTTGTGATAGGTATGTGTATTGGAAATTGGATAAAAAGTTTTTATAGCCAAACTTTAGTCCTGTTTTAAAGTTTAAATTAGGAACGAATTCAACTTTTTTTCCTTCAACACCATTTTCTTCAGATACCGTGTATTTAGAATCTATTATTGATGTATTTATAAAATAGTTAAAACTATAATCATTGTCTTTAATAAATAATTTATTCAAATTAAAATCAATCAATGATTCCAAACCATACATAACAGCATCACCAACATTACCACGAACCGTTTTTACACTCCCATCAGGAAATGCTTTCTGTATAAAACCAATTCTGTTTTTGTAAAATAATCCAAAAACTCCAACATCATAGGAAACTATATTTTTATAGTTTCCTCTTAGACCAAGATCTGTAGTAAAACCTTTTTCATCGCTAATGCTAGGACTTATTGAAAAAGCAGGGTTGATAATGCTTATATCTGAAAAGGTAACTGATCGATAATTTTGAGAAATATTACCGTAAATTTCTAAAGCGTCAACTGGCTTATAACCTATTCCTAAACCAAGAAGTGCAAACGAACGCTTCCTTACTTCACTATTATCTATAGTTTCGTTTAAAATAACATTCCCAGCTGAATCTGTATTTATATTTTTATAAAAACCTTTACTTTCTGTTTTTATATATTCAAAACGAAATCCAGGAGTAATGGATAATTTATCATTTAGATATAAAATATTTTCTCCAAATACCGCGATATTTAAATTTGGATAGGTATAATTAGACTGATTTCCGTAATTAGGATATTCTTCCGACTGAAAATCAAAATTTGGGTCTGTTCCTTCAGATCCGGGTCCTTGCTGACCAGTATTATCTGCTTTATAATATTTAGAACCTAATAAAATTGTAGCTTTTTTATTGAAAAGCTCATATTTATTTAGAATCCTTGTTTCAAAACCAAAATTATTAAAATCACCTTTTATAAGATCTCTTTCTTCTAGAGGGTCTATTTGGTCAACCCTATTCGTTCTAAAACCAAGAGAATATCTTGAAGCATTTAAACCAAAAGCATTAAAAGTAAAATTGGTATTCTCTGAAAATTTATGTTCAAACTTTAAATTATACAACAACCAATCTACTTGAAACCAATTTCTCGCCCGATTACTCTGAAAAGGATTAGAATTAAACATTTGATCAGTTAATCCGCCAGCTTGTTGAGCCAAATAATTCAAATAAGTGATTTCTCCGCTAATTTTAGTATCGCTTTTAATTTGATAACCTATATGAGCATAAATGTTTTTTGATTCAAACTTAGAGTTGGGTCTAAATCCATCTCCTTTCTTATAATTAAAAAATGAATAATAACTCCATTTATTTTTTGTTCCACTAATACTTGTAAAATTTGTATACAGGCTATTATTACCAATGGTATTTCTAGTAATAAACTCAAAGGATTTATTTGGATTTGGTGATTTTATTATAAAATTAACTAGTCCACCAAACTGTGTGCCGTATTGTAAAGAGGCTGCACCCCTAATTATTTGTATTTCTTTTAAAGCTTCGGCTGCTGGCGAATAATAACTTTCTGGATAACCTAATACGTCCGCGCTAATGTCGTATCCGTTTTGGCGAGTATTAAAATTTGCTGTTCTATTAGGGTCTAGACCTCTACCGCCAATATTTAGCTGCAATCCAGCATCATCATTTTGGTATATATTTAAACCTGCAACTTGGCTATAGATTTGTCTTGCATTATTAGAAGCTAAATTAGCCATGGATTGATCAACCAAAACTACTTCCGTTTTTTTTCCAGCGTAAATAGCAGTTCCTTCAATATCTTTTAATCGTTTTATTTCAAAAGTTTTTGCTTTACGTATCTTTATTTGTACTTCGGAAAGTTCTTCGGAGAGAACTTCTAGTTTTTGATTAATAACGGTATCTTTAGAAACAGTAATCATTTGTTCTTCAACTTTATAGCTATAGGAAAAAAAAATTAATGTTATTTTTTTCTTGTAGGTAGTAAATTCAAAGTAGCCTTCTTTATTTGTTGTTGTTAATTTACCAGATTCTTTACTAAATATTTCAATATCATTAATAGGTGAGTTTGTTTCCTCATTATTTACAAAGCCTGATACTTTGGTTTGTGCAATTATGTTTAATGTCAATAAACACATTACTATTAATAAATTAAAATCCTTTAATTTCATCGTTAAATGGTAAAATCCATTCTTTTGGGTTAAACGTTTCTTTTTGTTGGTACAAATCGATATTCTTATTGATAAAAGGTTGACTCAAACGGCCATTTAAAGCTACATAACTTTCAACAAATACTTGTATGTTTTTATGACCTTTACTTTTAAAATGATCGCCTAAGAAGTGAGCATATTCTAAAATAAAATCAGGTTGAAAGCTCATTTGTTTTTCTTGTAGAGGTGTTAAAAAATCTTGATTATCTACGTAAAAAAAATTACCCGTTTTACTATTTGTAATTTTGAAATTAGCATAACCCATTTTTTCCATAAGCATAACGCGCCACGAAAAACGATAGCCTTCCTCTGTCCAAAATAATTCGTTTGGATATAAAGCATATCTAAATGGAAGAAATAATTGAACAATAAAAAATAAGGAAAGCACTATAATTGTTATTTTTTGATGTTTAAAATTATATATTTCTTTAACTACAATTTTTTGCTTTAATATAAATAAATAATTTAGTATGCATTTTAAAAATAAAATAATTTTATGATGAAATCCAGCTTCAAAAAAGATTAGAGCACTTACTATCATTACATATGGAAACATGCCAATCGGGAATAAAATTCCGGTAAAAACATGAAAAAAAACAACCAAGCCAAAAGCAAACCATCTTGTCTTTTTGTAAAGTAATAAAAAAGGTATTGTTAAGTCATAAATCATTCCAGACCAACTCATGGCATAATGAAACCAATTTTGTTGCATTAATGTTTCTCCTATAAAAGGTAAATCATATTTAGAAGGAAGCCATATTTTTAGTGGCATTGATTTAAATAGCCAATCAGAATTTATTTTAGTTAAACCCGCATAAACATAAACTATGGATACCAATAATTTAATAGCATCAATAGACCATTTTGGCACTAAACGATATGATTTTTTTTTAAGATATGAATCTATTGAAAAGGAACTATTTGCAGGTAAAAAAATCAAGAGAAAGCTAAGAATACTTATAAAATAATAATGGTTTAAATACGTAGTTTTATCCATTAACTCTATATAGGTAAAGCTTAAGAAAAAAGTAATTATGGCCACTCTATACTTAAATCCTAAAGCAACAAACAATGCAGATAAACCACAGATAAAAAACAGTAAATACGTTAAATTACCTAAAGGTTTTACCCACTCAAAACCATAATAAGTAAAATGAAATTTGGGTTGAAGGTATAAAGTATAGATCCAATCTTTAGACCAAAACCTAATAATGCTATACAACATCATAAACCCAAAACCAATACGAAAAATGATTAGAGGAGATGCACTATAATTTTTACTTAAATATGTCTTTAAATTAAATATCATAATACAAAAAAGGTTGCTTTTTAAACAAGCAACCTTTTTAAGTTTTATATGTTTATTAATTAATCACCATCAGCATCCACATAATCTACACTAATATTAAAAGCTTGTAGCATATCAACTTTAAATAAAACAACTACCGTTTGTAAAGCATCGTAAGCATTAGTCATTTTTGTATTGTCTTCATTTATTTGCATAGAAAAATCATCATCAAGGAGATTTATTTTTTCTCTTGCTAGATCTAATTTATTATTTATTAAAGTAACTAAATCAGATTTATTTAGATAATTTAAATAATCACTAAAACTACTATCCAGAGAATTAGTATTATACGATTTACCATTGAATAGATTTTGTACTGCATTAAGTGCATCTAATGCTAGAATTTTAGATGACTCCTTATTGTATAATGCTTCTACTTTATTTGCTAGTGGATTTGAAGAAAAATTCCCTGCAGGGATACCAATTTTATTGGCTCTCAAACCTTTTTCGTAATAATAAATATAGTCGTTTACGAACTGATTAAAACCACTATTAGCAGTATTAGATGTACTATTAATAAAAATATCTCTATATGATGATGTCCAATCATTCAAAATAATTCCTGTTAAACTTTTCATTTGTACTACTAGATCCGATAGGTAGAGTTTGTAATTTTCACTTTCGGGATCAATTGTATACTTATTAAGTATAGCAGAATCTGTATTTTCTATACCATATAACATATAATCTAAAGCAGGAAAGCCTACCGCATCATTGTTATTTGGATGCTCTAGATCTGCAACTCCTGAACTTATATTGCTTTTTATGTCGTCATCATTTGTAGGATATATATTCATTTGAAAATGATACGAGATTTCTTCAGCCTTACCAATATTGAACATTTCAACGAATTGCCATGATTTATAAGCGTTTAGCCAAGAGGTCCTTAGAGCTGATAAATTTTCTGTGTTTGGATCAGTAATAAAATCATCTTTTGTAGAGACTAAGACTTCTAATTTTGTGTTTAAATCTTGATATGAAGGTATAATAATATTATCTGCTATATTTGAAAGCATAGCTTTTCTATTAAAATCATCATTATTTCCCAAATCACTTGTATCATCATCTTTACTACAAGAGATTACCATTATTAATACTATTATTAGTAGCGAAATATTTTTTAACATTTTACTCATTTATATTTTAAAATAATTGCGAAATTAGTAAGTAGTTACCATATAAAAAAATACACGGCAACTACTTTCTTGGTTAATCAAAAAAATTAATTGTTATCATCTGCTGCTGCTTCAACAGTAAAACCAAATTGGGAAGCAATTTGTTCAGACATTTGGTCTAATGTTTCCGATGTTAAGTCCCAAAATCCGTTTCCTTCCATTAATTGATCTATAAAATCATCTACCTGTAGTTTGTCAAAATAAGGTGAATTCGTATTTGGAATACGAGTAAACTGCAAACTAAAAATAAATCCATATCCTTCAGAAAGATTATGAAATGCTTTTGCAGGATTATTTTCCGCTATATATGTTTTACCGGCTTGTAAGTAATAAACTGATCGTACTGCTATAATCAAAGATATTTTTTCTCTTAATACGCTTACTTGCTCATCACGAAGTGTGTAGTTTTTTCCAACTATAGCTGCTCTACCTAGTTTGAAAGCATCATAAATATCTCCAGCAATACCAGCAAAACTTGGATCGCCCTCTACTTTAGCTAAATATTTATTTAAAAAATCATCTACTCCTAAAACTGGCTCATTATTCTGAGGGTCTACTTCTGCCCCATATAAATAACCAAAAGCTTCATCCCATTTATGTTCCATTGTGGTATAATCTTTACCCTCATCAAGAACATCGTTATCATTATTTACTATATTATGACCTGCATCTAAAACTGATAGACTTAAGTAATTATTTAATATTTGATCAGTAATTAATGCACCGATCAGCCCCTTAGCAAAAGCTTGGTTATACTCTAAACCTTTACCATTAATATATCGAGTTGATCCACCTCCATTTTCTTGTAATTGTCCAGGATTTCCTGCACTTGCAACATTGTCCCAGTTTGGAAATACTTCTTGAACCTGATTTCCAATGTAGCTATCAAAATCTGCTTTTAATTCATTTGAAACTGTCGTGTTAGAAGAAAAATAATCTTCTGATGCTGCAGTTTTACTTCTAACATTTTTACTAGAACTATTTAATTCTAATCCAGGTAAATCTTCAAAATCATTATCACCCTCTATGTGTGAAAACATAGCATCAAGTTCAGCTTGTGTTTTTAAAGGATCTTTTATAGCAGACGCAGTTTGACTTGCCATCTCTATTCTTGTAGTTTGACCAGTATAGGATACTGCGTTTTCTCCATCCCTAGTAAAGGAATAGGTAGCAGGAGCAGTAATTACAGGTTCTACAGGGCTAATTGAATTATCGTCATCCGATGAACAAGATATCATCATTATAGATAAAAATACGGCAATACTTAATTTAAAATTTTTGATTATTTAATTTTATTTTTATTTAGACTAATTATTAATAGTGCAAAAATAATACACAAATTTAAATAACACAAATTTATTTAGAATAAATCTTAATAATAATTTTAGACTAGTTATTTAACTAATTTAATACTATGTTTTATATTTAGTGAAATACTATTCCTATTGCTTCTAAAAGCAAGAGTATTAAAAACAAAATTGGGTTATCTGGTTTTAAATGATGACTAAAAAGTATAATTTTCTATATTTTTTAATAAAACAAGACTGTTTAAAAATAACTCCCCGTGTCTTTTATCCTCAAAATATTTTAGGTTAAAAAAACGTTATTTAAACAGTCTTGCTCTTATTTAACAAAATTTATTTGTTTCCCAACATTAACAATTCATTACAAACTACTTCTGTAGTATAGCGTTTGATGCCTTCTTTATCTTCCCAAGAACGGGTAGTTAGTTTACCTTCAATGGCTACTTCTTTTCCTTTTGTTACATAGTTTTCGATAATATCCGCTGTTTTTCCCCAAGCAATTACATTATGCCATTGGGTATCTGTTACTTTTTCGCCTTGTGCGTTTTTATAAGATTCATTGGTCGCAATACTAAATTTCGCCAATTTACTTCCAGAATCTAAATTGATAATTTCTGGATCATTTCCTAAGTTTCCAATCAACTGTACTTTGTTTCTAAGTGTGTTCATGATTTTTAATTTTAATGTTAAACAGTTAAGAATTATTCCTCGGGTTCATCCCGGGGATCTTTTATTGAATCTAAATCTTTAATCTAATTTTTTAAAATCATCGATGTCATAATTCAACAGTGCAAACATATAACCACATTAAAACAATAGCTGTTAGTTACCTACTTACTTTCGTTTATAGTTGTTTACAAACACTTGTATCCGTTTGTAAGTTTAACTTTTTTTAGGGAATAAGCATGTTTCAGAAAACTCTTTTTTATCCTTTTCGCAAGATTTAGAAAGAATGACATCCTTTACAACAAAAGGGAATATTTATGACGAAACAATAAAAATTATAGAGAACATGAAAATTTTTACGTTAACGGAAAATCTATCTGGGCACCCTGCAAGTATGACTCGAAAGTATTCCTAAGGAAATATGAAAGAAAATAGGTATTGTAGCTTCCTTAATAAGACTTAATATAGCCATTGAAGATATAGATAATTTAATTTATGATTTTAAACAAGCAATAGAATAATTTAACAAAAACAAGTATAACATTAAGTTTTAGTAGCAATTTTCTGTTTATTTATTAAAAAATAACATTCAATTTTTAGATAACTCTTATATTTGCACAAAAAATAATCTTAACGTATCAATACATGAAATCTTATGAAAGATAGCATAAAAGAATTCATTTCAAAAGTTGAAAAAATGAATCCTAACGAGCCTGAATTTATGCAGGCAATTACCGAAGTAGCTGAAGTTATAATTCCTTTTATAGAGGAAAACAAAGAGTATCAAGGTAAAAAATTATTAGAACGAATGGCTGAGCCAGAACGTACTATAATGTTTAGAGTTTCTTGGACTGATGACAGTGGTGAAATACAAGTAAACCGTGGGTATAGAGTAGAGTTTAACTCTGCAATAGGACCTTATAAAGGTGGTTTGCGTTTTCATCCATCTGTAAATCTTAGTATTTTAAAATTTTTAGGTTTTGAACAAGTATTCAAAAATAGCTTAACCACACTTCCGCTAGGAGGTGGTAAAGGAGGATCTGACTTTAACCCAAAAGGAAAAACAGATGCTGAAGTTATGCGTTTTTGTCAAAGTTTTATGACTGAGCTATCAAGGCATATAGGGCCAAATACCGATGTTCCTGCTGGAGATATTGGTGTAGGAGGAAGAGAAATAGGTTTCTTATTTGGACAATATAAACGTCTAAGAAATGAGTTTACAGGTGTTTTAACTGGAAAAGGTCTTTCTTATGGCGGTTCATTAATCCGTCCTGAAGCTACTGGATATGGGAATGTTTATTTTGCTAAAAATATGTTAGCAACAAGAAGTGATTCCTTTGAAAGAAAAACTGTTACTATTTCTGGTTCAGGAAATGTAGCTCAATATGCAGCAGAAAAAGTGATTGAATTTGGAGGTACTGTAGTAACATTATCAGATTCTGGAGGATATATTTATGATGCAGACGGAATTAATACTGAAAAATTAGCTTTTGTAATGGAGCTTAAAAATGTGAAACGTGCTCGTATAAGTGAATATGTTTTAAAATATCCTTCTGCTAAATATATAGCTGGTGAGCGTCCTTGGAATATTAAATGTGATATTGCTTTACCTTGTGCAACTCAAAATGAAATTAATAAAGAAGAAGCGCAAACATTAGTAAATAATGGATGTTTCTGTGTGGGCGAAGGCGCCAATATGCCATGTACTCCAGAAGCAATTGAAATTTTTACAGCGAATAAATTATTATTTTCTCCAGGGAAAGCCTCTAATGCAGGTGGTGTAGCTACTTCAGGCCTAGAAATGTCTCAAAATTCTCTTCGTTTAAGTTGGACGGCAAAAGATGTAGATGATAAATTACATACTATTATGAATGATATTCATGATGCTTGTGTAACATATGGAACAGATGAATCAGGATATACTGATTATGTAAAAGGAGCCAATATTGCAGGTTTTGTTAAGTTAGCAGATGCAATGATTGCTCAAGGTGTAGTTTAATACATACCTTAATAAAAAGAAAAAGGTTGTCTTAAAAAGACAACCTTTTTCTTTTTAATCATAAATCAAAATAAATAGTACTTTAGCCTGTTATACTTATAGAAATTATTTACTATGAAGCAATTAGTAAGAGTTGTATTAATATTACAAATCTTTTTTTTACAAGCCCAAAATTTTGAGAATAGATGGACTGGTTATTTTTCATATATTTCCGTTAAAAGTATTTCACAAGGAAATGATAAAATTTATGCTGCTGCAGAAAATGCTATTTTCACCTACGACCTATCAAATCAAGAAATTGCTACTATTACTACCATAAACGGATTATCTGGTAAAACAATAACAACAGCACATTATAGTGATGCTTACGGATTATATATTATAGGTTACGAAAATGGTTTGATAGAAATAGCTATAGATGGTGAAGACAACATCCTAAAGGTAGTTGATATTTTAGATAAACCGACCATACCACCAAACAATAAAAAAATAAATCATTTTAATGAATATAATGGGAGGTTATACATTTCTACAGGATATGGGATTTCCGTATATAATTTAGATACTTTAGAATTTGGAGATACTTATTTTATTGGAGATTTAGGAAGTCAAATTAATATTACTCAAACTACAGTACTAGGAGATTTAATTTACGCTTCAAGCTCTGAAAATGGAATTAAAAGTGCTTTGGTTGCCGATGAGAGCATTATAGATTTCGAAGAATGGACCACAGTTATTGAAGGAGGATATAAAGGAATTCAATCTTTAGGGTCTGAATTATATACGGTTAATAATAATAATACTATTTTAAAATTTGATTTGGACGTTGGTTTTTTACAAATAGACTTTTTTATATCTCCTGTATTAGATTTTGGAGTTGCTTCTGAAGTATTAACGATTACAACAGAAAATTCTATTAAAGCATATACTGAAGGCTATAGTTTGTTAGAAGAAGTAAATAATTTAATTGATTTCGATTATAAATTACAATCTGGATATACATTTAACAACACTTTTTATTTAGGAACTAAAGAATTAGGGATGTTAGTGGTTCCTTTTGCTTCAAGTCAAGCGGAGCAAATATTACCGGACGGACCTCTTTTTAATCAACCCTTTGCAATTGATGCATCTCCTGATCAATTGTGGGTAGCTTTTGGTAAAATTGATTTATTTTTTAATCCTTACCCTTTAACAAAAAGAGGAATTAGTAATTTTAGGAATAAAGAATGGCTAAATGTTAATTATAATGATCTTAAAGACGAAGTAAATGTTAATGACATAAATGACTTATCATATGTAAAGATAAATCCTAATAATACGAGCGAAGTTTATATGAGTTCGTACCAAAAAGGAATGCTTAAAATAAACAACCAAACTCCATCGATATTATATAACGAAACAAATAGTCCTATGGATATTCCAGGAGGAGATAATGCCTTAGGAATTAGGTTATATGGCTCTGATTTTGATCGTGAAGAAAACCTTTGGTTTGTTCAATCTAGAGCAAATAATGGGCTTGTAAAGCTAACACCTGAAGGGCAATTTCAATTAATTGACCTGTCAAATATTATTGATGCTGAAAACGAACAAGCACTTAGTGATGTAAAAGTTAGTAGAGAAGGGCATGTTTTTTTTGGAGCAGTAGAAAGTGGTTTAATTGGATATAATCCTACAAATAACGAATTTAATAAAATATCAGAAGGAATAGGCAATGGTAATTTACCTACTAATAATATAAGAACTTTAGCTTTTGACAATCAAAATAAATTATGGATAGGTACTCTTAAAGGGTTAAGGGTTTTATATAGTGTTGGAAGTTTTTTTGAAAACGGATCAAATATAGATGCTCAACCCATTATTATTTTAGAAGATGGAGTAGCTCAAGAGCTTCTTTTTGAGCAGTCAATCACAGATATTGAAGTAGATGGAGCGAATAATAAATGGGTATCTACAGCAACTTCAGGCGTGTTTTATTTATCATCTAATGGACAAGAAACCTTATTAAGATTTACATCAGATAATTCTCCTTTACCATCAGATAATGTGCTTGATATTGCCATAGACGATAAGAATGGAACCGTTTATTTTGCAACTAAAGATGGTTTAGTAGCCTATAACGGAACATCAACAGCTCCAGGAGAAGATTTAGAAAGTGTTTACGCATATCCAAATCCAGTACGACCCACCTATTTAGGGAATGTTACTATTGATGGTCTTACGGCGAAGGCAAATGTAAAAATAACTGACATCACTGGTAATCTTGTTTTTGAAACAACTTCAGAAGGAGGCAGTGTAGCCTGGGACACTACAGCTTTTGGGAGTTATAAAGTAGCTTCCGGGGTTTATTTAGTTTTAATAACATCAGACGATAACTTGTTAACTAAAGTTACAAAAATCATGATCATTAGATAATGGTTATAACTACAAAAGCCATTGTTTTTTCTTCTTTAAAATATGGAGAATCCGACCTAATTGTTAAATGCTTTACGGAATCTTCAGGGTTAAAAAGCTATTTATTACGGAATATCTTGAAGTCTAAAAAGGGAAAATTAAGATCTTCTTATTTTCAATCATTATCATTATTAGAAATAGAGGCATCTCATAAAAACAAGGGTACTTTAGAGCGTATTAATGAAGCTAAAATATTTTATCCCTACCAATCATTACACACCAATGTGATAAAAAGCAGCTTAGTGATTTTTTTAGCTGAGATTTTAAGTAATACAATAAATGAAGAAGCTGAAGATAAAATGCTCTTCCGCTTTATAGAAAATTCCCTACGCTGGCTTGACAATTCTAAGGATACAGCAAATTTTCACATCTCATTTTTATTAAAATTAAGTTTGTATTTAGGCTTCTATCCAGATACATCTACCATAACTAAACCATACTTTAATTTATTAGAAGGAAATTTTCAAGATGTTAGCATAGGAAAATATAATGAAATCGGTGCTATAATTGATAACTTAAAGATGTTTTTCGGCATAGATTTTGATAAAATAAACGAAATAAAACTAACAAAAAACCAACGTTCCGACTTGTTGTCTTTACTGTTGAAATATTATCAATTACATTTGCACGGTTTTAAAAAGCCTAAGTCACTTATAGTCCTAAATCAAATATTCGAATGAGCATTAAGTTACCCTCAATTATATTATTATTTATTTTATCCATTTCTTCAAATTTCGCACAAAATATTAAAGTATTAGACGAAAAATCTCAAAAACCTATTTCTGGAGTTGCTGTTTTTAATAATGATAAATCGATCACGGGAATTACCGATTTTGTTGGGAATATTGATGTTTCAAACTTTTCTGATGTTGAAAAAATAACATTCCAGCATATTTCACATATCAATTTAATATTAACTAAAGAGGAAATAATAGCTGCTGGAAACAAAGTAATGCTAGGGGTAGATTCTAGTGCCTTAGAAGAAGTAGTTTTATCAGTTTCAAAATTTAAACAGAAAAAAGGTAAAATCCCCCAAAAAATTACAAGTATAACAAGTGAGGACATTATGTTTTCTAACCCTCAAACCTCAGCAGATTTATTAGAAAGTAGCGGTAATGTTTATATTCAAAAAAGTCAATTAGGTGGAGGAAGTCCGATTATTCGTGGGTTTTCAACAAATAGACTGCTAATTGCTGTAGATGGTATTCGTTTTAATACGGCTATATTTAGAGGCGGAAACGTTCAAAGTGTGATATCAATCGATCCTTTTACAGTAGATCACACAGAAGTTATATTAGGACCAGGGTCTGTTGTTTACGGAAGTGATGCCATTGGAGGAGTTATGAATTTCTACACTAAAAAGGCAAAATTCTCTTTTAAAGAAGGAATCTCTTTTTCTGGAAATACAATTGCAAGATATGCAACAGCAAGTGAAGAAAAAACAGGACATATAGACTTTAATGTAGGTCTAAAAGAATGGGCATTTTTAACAAGTGTTTCTTATACCGATTTTGGAGATCTAAAAATGGGAAAATATGGCCCAGATGATTATTTAAGACCTGAATATGCAGGAACCATCAATGGAGAAGATGTTATGGTGACTAACGATGACCCTAGATTACAAGTACCAACAGCTTACGACCAAATTAATGCAATGCAAAAAATAAGGTATATGCCTTCCAATAACTGGGATTTTAACTTGGGGTTATTTTATACGACCACTAGCGATTATCCAAGATATGATCGTTTAATTAGAGAGAGAAACGGACAATTAAGAAGTGCTGTTTGGGATTATACTCCACAAGAATGGATCAATGGAAACCTCATGATCACCAATAAAGGAACCTCTTTTTACGATAAAAGTATTTTAACTTTATCCTACCAAAATTTTAAAGAAGGAAGAAAAGATAGAAACTTTGGAGACGATGTATTGTATGAAACTAAAGAAAAAGTAGGTGCCTATACTTCAGCATTTGATTTCATTAAAAAGTTTGGTAAAAGCAAATTATTTTACGGATTAGAGTATGTATATAATAAGGTAAACTCTAATGGAAAACAAACCAATATTAATAATGGAGATACAGTTCTAACAGCCTCTCGTTATCCAGAAGGTTCAACTTGGCAATCAATGGCAGCTTATTTTAGTTTGCAGTCTAAGTTAGCAGAAAACCTCTCTTTTCAAGCAGGGCTTCGTTATAATCACATTCTTTTATTTGCCAATTTTGATACTCTTTTTTATGACTTCCCTTTTACCAGAGCAGCTATAAACACAGGAGCTTTAACAGGAAGTGCAGGAATAAACTGGCAAGCAAGTGATATTTTAAATTGGAGAGTTAATTTTTCAACTGCTTTTAGAGCACCAAACATTGATGATGTAGGTAAGATATTTGATAGCGAACCAGGTTCTGTTGTAGTACCCAATCCAGACTTAAAACCAGAGTATGCTTATACTGGTGAATTAGGGGCAATATTAAATTTTGAAAATGCAGTAAAGATAGATATTACAGGCTATATCACCTTTTTGGAAGACGCCTTAGTTAGAAGAGATTTTAGTATAAATGGACAAACTGAAATTATGTACCAAGGAGAATTGAGTACTATTCAAGCCATACAAAATGGAGGTAAAGCAGAAATTTATGGTTTTGAAGCTGGAGTAGAAATTAATTTTACTAAAAACCTGCAATTTACCTCTCAATATAATTATACCGGCGGATATCAATTAGAAGAAGATGGTAGTAGGGTTGCTGTAAGGCATGTAGCACCTCAATTTGGGAATGCACATTTAATATGGGAATATAAAAAATTAAAATTAGATGCTTATGCTAATTATAATGGACAATTTGATTATGAAGACCTTGCTCCAGAAGAACAAAATAAAGCATATTTGTACGCTTTAGATGAAAACGGAAATCCATATTCACCTTCTTGGTATACGTTGAATTTTGGAGCACAGTATAAAATAAATAAAGCTTTTCAAATAAACACTTCATTAGAAAATATTAGCAACCAACGTTATAGAACTTATTCTTCGGGGATTACTGCCGCTGGAATTAATTTTATCACTGCAGTTAGTTATCATTTCTAAAATTCTCTATTCTAAAAAATAGCTACCATAGCCTCTCTCAACTTGAAATAGAGTAATTTTTAATATTTTTTTTATCCTTTTTTTTTTAATATGTCAAGCATATATGTGTCATTTATGTATCAAATATAAGAATATTTTGTTATAATTTTGTTATATAAAGAAAAACAGAAGGTTTATGATAAATTAATAAACTTTCTGTTTTTCTTTATTATATTTACATTGTAATTTTTTATTGTATTCTAGATAATTGTTAAACTAACATGTAATTTATAATTTAAAAAATTGTTAAATTTAAAAGAAAAGAGAAATATTTTATCGAATCTTGAGCAAATAGCTGAATACTTCGAAACTCCCTTTGATCGCAGTAATGACGAATCAATACTAAGTATAGATAATCACAAGGCAAAGGGATATATTAGTGCTTATAAATTATTCCAGGGATTATCGGTGTTAGTCTATAACATTACCTTCAAATCAGATTTTGAAATTAACCTTGAGATATCGAAGGCATCTCCTTATTATTTTTGCTATACTGTTAAGGGTCATTTTTTTCATCGGTTAAGTAATACAAAACAATTCGACAAGGTTTTACAGAACCAAAATTTGTTAGTTACTGGCGGTATAGAATCTTCTGCTCAACTTATCTATCCTGCGAATATTAAACATAAAATTGTGACAATAATAGTGGACCTGCAATTATTAGAAAATCAGGACATAAGGAATGCAAAAAGAATATACTCAAGTATTAAAGAAATATTCTTAAATACCCCTAAACATATCGCTTATAGACATATAGGAAATATTGATTCCGAAACAGAAAAATACGCCTCGATAGTATGTGAAAATATTAATAATACCGATATATTAGGAGGCCTTCTTACTGAAGGTGCTATTCTTAATATGTTTGCCTCACAGATTAAAATATATAAAAGAGAGATTACTAAAACTAATCCTGAATGTACACTAAGTAATACTGAATTATCTAAAATAACTGATATAGGACCTTATGTAATCGAAAGATTACATACAGGTATAACAATTCTTAAATTGAGTAAGCACTTTAAGATGAGCCCTAAAAAACTTCAAAGTGGTGTAAGACACCTCTATGGAGATTCGATGGGGTCTTATCTGTTTAACCTTCGGTTAGGAAGGGCTAAACAGTTGTTTGATAATACCGATTTTAACATATCTCAGGTCCGTAAAATAGTTGGAATAGCTAGCGCAAGCAACTTCTCGGTAGTATTCAAAAAAAGATATGGCATCTTGCCAAGCCAATATATAAATAATACCAAATAGGTTCTCAAGCCCTATATTCTAAAATTTGCTATAAAGAGATACGCTGTATCTGAAAGGAAAATTAACAAATAAATTTTATTTACTAATTTATATTTTTTTAATTATCTATGTATATCGTTAACTCTTATAGTTTGGGGTATTAAAAAAAAGTTATTTAAATTTAAACATAAATAAATCATAAAGCCGCCCCTAATTTAATGGGGGCGGCTTTATACTTAATATTTATTAAGTTCTTAAACTAAAACTTAGGTCTTAGTCCTTTAACACTTTATAAGTAGCTGTTTTACCATCTACAGAAACCTGCATTAAGTAAGCACCAGTTACTAAGTTAGAAACATTTAATTGAGAGCTAGTTGCATTGATATCTTGATCAATTACTTTTTGACCTAAAATATTGTAAATAGTTACTCTTTCAATGTTCCCTATAGAACTTAAGTTAATAGCATTAGTTGCTGGATTTGGATTAAAACTAAATCCTTCAATAGTATTATCATTAGTTCCTAATAAACAAGATACTTCTAAACTAAAGTTACCTGAGTTAGAACCAGATCCTTCAACCATAATATAATAGGTAGAAGTTCCATCAGAAAGAAAAGATACTTCAGATTGTAGATCGCAAAAATCATCGTTACTAGCGATTTCAGTTCCATCACAAGCATCAAAAACTCTTAATAAAGAATCATAATCAGTTCCTCCATCACAAAGTGATATTATAATATCTTTTGGTTCTCCACTACCAGTATAGGAGTACCAAACATCTGGAGCACTATCATTACCTGAATTTGTAGCTGTAATTGTTTGACCGTCATAAACTCCACCACAATCAATTATGATTGCATCTACACAAAGATCATTTATAGGAACATCTACCCAGACACCTGGACTAAAACTAACTTGAAGATTATCCTCAACACATTGATTACAATTCACTATAAATTGATAATCAGAATCACGCAAAACTACACTTGCATTGCCAGAGTTAGAATCAGAATCATCTATATTAAATGTATAACAATTTAAGGGCAAATTTGTAAAGGATTCTTCAATAGTTTCTTGATTCCCATAAGGACCTCCGCTATAAAGTATGTTATTATCAGAGTCTGTTAATTGCCAACTTAGTGTTGCTCCTGTATCAAAAGTCCGTATACTCATGTTAACGGTCTCTGAAGATATAATTGCAGGAGGTAAACTTATACTAGTAGAATCATTATCTTGATTGTCATCAGCTGATGACAACATTACTTCTAAAATATTATCTGGGGTATTATTGTAAAATATTTCCGGCAATTCAATATCAAGATTTGCGCCACCAATTCCTATTGATCCATTCCAAATATAAGTTTGGGAATTTCCTCCATTCATAGAATAGATAAATTCCAGTGTTGTTATTTCATTAAGTCCAACATTTTGAACATTTACTAATGGATTAAAACTACCTCCACATCCAGGAGACGGTTCTACTACATACCTTAAAAAAGCATCATTATCAAGCTGATCTTCTGTCCCAAAAGTAGGGTAAGCTCTAGCTCCAGAAGGTGCGTCTTGGTGGGTTTCTGTTATAAAAGCAACAATTTCCATATCATCTATAATTGTTGGGACATCATTATAATCACCAGGAATTGTATAGGTAAATGTTCTATCTACAAATGTCCCAGAGGTGGTAGTTGTAATTTCTTCTCCCCATTGTCCAGTTATTAACCAAACTAGTCTATGCATATGGTTGTATTCATTACCTTGGCCTCCACCAGTTTGTGGTCCTAATGTATTATTTTGTAACAATGCGATGTTTAACAGATTGGTAGCTTCAGGGCTATCTGCAGTATAGTAAGCTTCTACATGAACGGTTAGTATATTTGTTATATAATCAATGTATGCTTCAACTCCAACGTTTACATTAGAGTCCTCATCCATTATAGTATTAGCTTTTGAAGTCCACTCACCTCTTCCTATGGCAGATGCGCCGCCATTCCAGCTACGTCGATTAATACTACCAGAAGGGTAAAATGGCACACCTGCTTCATTAGCAATTGCTGTTCCAAAAGGAGTTCTAAAGTCTGGATCACCACCACTAGGGTTTGAATATCCACCAACGTGTATATTAATTAGATTAACCCTGCCAGGGTTATTTTCCTGTATTGCTGCAGCGATAGCATGTCCATCTGGACAGTAAGTACAGTAAATTCCTGTATACTCTTCTAAAACAACATTTTTTAACTCTGGTTCTGTGCTTACGGGAATACCTTGTCCAAACATTCCAAGCGAAATAAGGGCAAACATAATGCTTGCAAGTAATTTATTTTTCATTTTAATTTTCATTTTAATTTATATTTTATAAATATATAATTTAAATTAATAGTATTCACACTAAAAAATAAGAATAATTACTATTCTTAAATAAATAATCTTTTTTAGTTATTAATTTAGTTAATTTAGTTAATATAGTGTAATTGAATAATTACTATGCTAACAAATAAAGAATAAGCTGTATCTAAAAGATCAAAAACAAAATTTTATGAGCTTAAAAACGACTATTTATATTTGCTGCATCCAGATAATCTATAAAACTAAATTTATAGTTACTTATTATTAATATAAAATAGTTTTTTATTTGAAATGGCCCAATCAAAATCCCTATAGATAAGGCAAAAACCGCTATTAATTTTTTAGCATATTTTTTTCATTGCTAAAACATATCCAATATGAATTCCTTCATGGAAGTTATTGAAAATTAAAGCTTCATCAACGCTTGTTAAGGTTGATTTAGTAGAAGTTGTGTATTCAGTGTATTTTTTAAATAGTCCCTTTCGATAATCTTCTTTTATTTTTTCAAGTGTTGAAAAGAGTTGAGATTTTAATAACACTAGGTCTTCAATTGTTGCTTTAAGTTTCGGTTTTGTCCCTTTTTTATAAGCTTCAATCTCTGCTTCAGTTACTAATACAGGTAATTCAGATAATCTATAGATTAATAATTGTTGTGTAATCACCACATGTTTTATATTCCAAAAAATAGTGTTATTAAATCCTTTAGGTATGTTGTTGAGTTGATTTAATGTTAAGGTTTCTAAAATTTTAGAAAATAATATTCTTGTTTTTAAAGCAATGTCAAAAGTATAATCCATATCATTTTATTTTAATGTAAAAATCCAACTATTTTAGTAAATCCCGACGTCCCGCTATTATTAAAGTTTATAATTTTTTGAAAATCCGAAATCAAAATAGAGTATATAACCAAAATATTCTGGATATCTAAGATTTAAAGTCAAGGCTCTAGTGTTTTATTATACCTAAAAATACTTATAGCCATCAAGTAAATAAATAGGCTGTATAAGAAATAAATCAAAAAGCCACCCCTAATTTAATAGGAGTGGCTTTATGCTTAATATTTATTAAGTTCTTAAACTAACACTTAGGTCTTAGTTCTTTAACACTTTATAAGTAGCTGTTTTACCATCTACAGAAACCTGCATTAAGTAAGCACCAGTTACTAAGTTAGAAACATTTAATTGAGAACTAGTTGCATTGATATCTTGATCAATTACTTTTTGACCTAAAATATTGTAAATAGTTACTCTTTCAATGTTCTCTGTAGAACTTAAGTTAATAGCATCA